>OBLI01000016.1_pt1 | contig 153000 bp, 139 predicted proteins | sample 1519701 | NCBI WGS metagenome assembly OBLI01 (sample SAMEA3663005, study PRJEB22513) | pig gut metagenome | biome: pig gut; feature: pig-associated habitat; material: faeces | place: France | collected 2012
GGGACAAAGAGATAATATGGAAGGATTGAAAAATCCGTTAACACCATGAAAGGATAAGAATAATGTCAAAAATAACTAAAAAACAAAAGAAGCTTCAAGAATTGTTAGCTGGTTTTGAACAACCTGCAACAGGTCGTGATGCTCTTACTAAATTACAAGAAGTATCTAAAGAAGTAGCTAAATTCAATGAAACAGTTGAATGTCACATGAGATTAGGTATTGAAGTAAAACACGCAGAACAACAAATTAGATCAACAGTTGTGTTACCAGCAGGTTTGGGTAAAGAAGTTCGTGTTTGCGTTATCGCTAAAGGACCAAAAGTTAACGAAGCAAAAGACGCAGGCGCTGATTTCTATGGTACAGAAGAAATTATCGACAAAATCGCTGGTGGTTGGTTTGAATTTGATACATTAATTGCAACTCCTGACTGTATGGGTATGTTAGGTAAGTTAGGTAGAGTTTTAGGTCCAAAAGGTTTGATGCCAAACCCTAAGACTGGTACTGTTACTCTAGATATCGCTAAAGCAGTTAAGGATGCAAAAGCAGGTAAAGTTGAATTCAGAGCTGATAAACAGGGTATGATTCACTGCCCTATCGGTAAAGTTCAATTTGCTCACGAAGATTTGGTTAAGAACTACGGAACTTTGGTTGATGCAGTTCTTAGAGCAAAACCATCTGCTGCTAAAGGTACTTATGTTAAGTCAATTTATTTGACAACAACAATGGGACCAAGCATTAAGATTGATTCAAAAAATCTTCAAGCAGAAGTTAAAGAAATTGTTGGTTGATATTTACGGCTAGCCGAAAGGTTAGCCTTTTTTTTATTAAAAATAATCGGAATAAAATTTTCCGATTATTTTTTTATTATGTAATATTAAACTTTAAAATGTTGCCTAAGCTTCGGTTTGGAACATTGGTTTTGGATTTTTTCTAGGTCTTAAACACTGCGGATAACAATCATAATATTTGGGAGCTATAAACCACTGCTTACACATATCCCAAAGAGTTTTATCACTCTTGGTCAATTTTCCTTCAGTTTCGCTTATTCTTTCCATCCAACCAAGTCCACTTGGAATATCATTTTCACCTAAAGTTGGAGCAACATCTTTACCAAAATCAGTATTTGAATGAACTCTTTTTTGAACTTTGCCTGCTCTATTGCGAACAACACTCGTATATGTTTTTTCTAAATTTCCATAGTTATCGGCTCGTAATGTCATTTTTTCTAAAGCATCGGTTCTATCAAAAGTTTTACTTTTTAAAATTTCTCTATTTACAATTAAACATCCATCTTTGTCAAAGACTCTTAAGAGCCCTGGAGTTTTTCCATTTTGCTCTTTTAAAACTACTTTCATTCCGTTTGAAAAAATTTTGCTTACTTGAAGTACCATCTTAAATCTCCTTTTTTATATAATCGCTTAAAATTAATAGCTTAAAGAATGCTTTATTCCCCCAGTATAAATATAAAAACATTTTATAATAAAAATTTGCCTCTTAAAAAAGATAAAACCGATATTTGTAACAAATCTTAAATTTTGCTTTGCCCATGTTTTATAAAATAAAATTTTAAACAGTTTAAATTTTCATTTTTTAATGTTAGAATAACTAGTAAAATTATAAGGAGAATTTTATGAAAATTAGAGCAAGTCACATTCTTGTTGATACGAAAGAACAAGCTGAAAATCTATTATTAGATATTAAAAACGGTGTCGCATTTGAAGATTTGGCTAAACAGTATTCTAAATGCCCATCTGGACGCGATGGTGGGGATTTAAGATGGTTTGGTAAAGGTATGATGGTTAAACCTTTTGAAGATGCAGCATTTGCACTTAAAAAAGGCGAAATTTCAGAGCCTGTTGAAACTCAATTCGGCTGGCACCTAATCAAACTAACTGACGTCGACGAATAGTGTGCTACGCACGTAGACACAACTGTCGGCTGCATAGTGGTAGCGACAAGATGGCTTAATAATCTACTAGCTCCGCCTCATTGGTGGGACTACAGGTTTAACGTTAATTCTATGATACTACGCACGTAGACATAGGGTCGGCTACTAGGTGAAAATTACTAAATTTTATTGTAACGACAAGCTCCGCCTCAATTGTGTGCCTACAAATTTAATGCAAACATTATAGTGCTACGCACGTAGACACAACTGTCGGCTGCATAGTGGTAGTGACAAGATGGCTTAATAATCTACTAGCTCCGCCTCATTGGTGGGACTACAAGTTTAACATTAATTCTATGATATTACGCACGTAGACATAGGGTCGGCTACTAGGTGAAAATTACTAAATTTTATTGTAACGTCAAGCTCCCCCTCAAAGTAAAACCTACAAGTAGGGCGCGTCCCCTCTACTCTGGGGAGGTACAGACTCTTCTAAAACTTAATTCTCGCCCGCAACATCCATTGAGCGGGAGAGATATCACGTTAGTAGTGACAGAGAGGGAAAGGTGGGGGCTTACCAATAAGAGAACATAGAAATTCGTGTTGAGGCTTCTTGTTGTAGGTATAACTCCTTTTAGAGGTTCAATTTATGTATAAAAATCTTTTAAAAAAACTAAATTTAAATTACTTACTTGTTTGTTGTACCAACGAGTATTTGGTTGAGTATCCTGAATTGAGTGAAAATGCGCGTTATACGTTGACCGGTTTTTCCGGTTCAACTGGTGATGCACTGCTTACTAAAGATAGAATTTATTTATTTGTTGATGGTAGATATCATACACAAGCTGATAATGAAGTAAATAAAGATGTTACGGTTGTCAAATTACAATTAGGGCAAAAGCAGGATGATGAAATAAAAAAGCTAATTGAACCGGACAAAATACTTGGTATTGTAGCGAAAAAAGTTTCCCAAAAAAGACTTGAAAGTTTTAAAAATTTTAATGTCGTTTTACTTGATTCTGACCCGATTAATGATTTCACAGAAGAGCATAAGCTCGAAAATTATGTACAAGCGACAGTTCCTGTATCTTATAAACCGGACAAAACAACTTTCGTAACTAATCTTGAAGAAGTTTCATATTTGACTGGTAAAAGAGATTTCTCTAAAGATTGTTCTTCCAAAATCTGGGCAAAATTGTTGGTGTTTCCTGATGGTACTCAACAATTGTTTACAGACCCAAATGAATACATAAAAACGATTAATGAGTATGATGGTGAACTTATCGTTGATAAATCAAGTATAAATGCTTATGATTACAGATTTATAAAGAAACCTATTCATGAGGTGTCAAAAATAAAATCGATGAAATCTCTAAAATCAGAAGATGAACTCGATGCTTATAAAAAGGCTTTTGAGGCCACTGACAAAACTATGTTGGCAATACGTGATTTTATAGAGAATAATGATAACCTATCAGAATATGATATTGCTGCACGTTTGAGAGAAGAGTTTATTAACTATGGTGCTAAGTCATTAAGCTTTAATTCAATAGTTGCGATTAATCAAAATTCAGCACTTGCGCATTATGCAAAAAATGCAAAAGATGTAATTTTAACAGAAGGTTCACTGGTCTTGATAGATTGTGGTGCTTATTATGAAAGCGGTTTGGCTACTGATATAACAAGAGTATTTGTAAAAGGTGAACCGAATGAATTACAAAAAACTGTTTATACAACGGTTTTGAAGGCTTTTTTGAATAGTTTTAATTATTCTAATGGAGGAAAAGACTTTACAGGTTTTGAAATTGATACGCAAGCCCATTCTATTCTAGATAACAAAATTGACGGCTTTACTTTTGGACATGGCTTAGGTCATGGCATTGGGATTAATGTTCATGAAGCTCCGCCAAATCTTTCTCAAAATGAAATAGCAAAAACTCTAATTGTAGATGGTATGACTTTTACAATTGAACCGGGGTTATACAATCCTAAGCATTTTGGAGTAAGATTAGAAAACTCTTGTTACAAAAAGGATGGAAAAATTCATTCTTTTGTTAAAATGGGATATGAAGGTAAATTAATTAATTATGATTTACTGACAGAACAAGAAAAAACTTGGCTTAAGGATTTTAGAATTTTATGAAAATAACTAGTGTTAGTAATGATTTGGTGAAAGAAACCGCAAAACTATTGCAAAGAAAATACCGTAAGGACAAATTTTTGCTAGAAGGTACAAAGTGCATAGAAGAAGCGATTGAATCCGGTTTAGAAATTGAACATTTATTTGTGTTAGATGGTTCAAATGATTTTGTGGGTTTTGATAATCGAATTGAAACATCTGAAGCTGTTCTTGCAAAAATTTCTTCTACAGAATCCGCTCCAAAAGCAGTCGCTGTTGCAAAACAGTTACAAAGAAAATGGTCAAACGATTATAAAAAAGTCGTTCTTTTAGAAAATATTAAAGATGCAGGTAACTTAGGTACTATCTTGAGAACAGCAGCTGCATTTAATATTGATGCTGTTGTTTTGTACGGTGATACAGTTGACTTATATAATCCTAAATGTGTTCGCTCATCTGTTGGAAATCTTTGGAAAATCCCTGTATTTGAACTGGATGACTTAAATGTTTTTGCTGATTATGAACGTGTTGCAACTCTTCCTAAATCTGATAAATCTGTTTGGCTAAGTGATTATAAGCCGGCTGAAAAATGTCTGATTATGTTTGGCGCAGAATCAACAGGTTTAAGTGAAGAATTGAAAGATTTTGCAACTAAAAATGTTACTATTGAAATGTCTGACAAAGTAGAATCACTTAATTTGAGTGTATCAGCAGCTGTAATTTTATATAAATTGATGTAATTCTTTATGCTATAATTAGCTTATGAGAAAAAAGATTTTAATTATAGGAAATGGTGCAAAAGAATACGCTTTAGCACAAAAATTAGCTGAAAAACACGATATTTTTGTTACTCCGGCTTCAGATAGCTTGAAAGAATTTACAACTTGTCTTGATATAAGAGAAAGTAATGCTGCAGAAATTTTAGATTTTGTCATGGAAAATGATATTGATATGACAATTCCATTGTCTGTTGCAGCTCTTAAATCAAATATTGTAGAGTTGTTTAATAAAAATAATCGCAAAATCTTTGCACCGGATTCCAAAGCTGCAAAAATTGTTTTTGATAAAGCTTTAGCTAAAAAAGTTCTTTATAAGTTGCGTGTTCCAACTCCAAAATTTGGAATTTTTGAAAAACAAAATATGGTATTAGACTATATAAAAAATCAAAAAGTTCCGTTTGTGTTGAAAACTGATGAAATAAATAGTGCAGTCGTACTTACTTCTCAATTGTTAGCAAAATCATTAGTAGAAGCAAGCTTTATTGAAAAAAATAACAGAATCATAATAGAAGATTATGTTTATGGTGCAGCGTTTTCGTTTTATGCAATTACTGATGGATACAAAGCTTTGCCATTTGGTTCATCAATTACTTATAAGCATAAACTAGAAGGAGATGGCGGACAGTTAACAAGCGGTATGGGGGCTTGTTCTCCTAATTATAAGTTAACAACTGAAAACGAATATTTTTTAATGGACAATGTTATTTATCCAACTCTTGATTATTTAGAAATAGAAGGTAATCCTTATCTCGGTATTCTGGGGGTAAATGGAATTCTAACTCAAGATGGCAGAATATCAATCCTTGGCTATCAATCATTTATGCAAGATTGTGATACAGCTCCGGTTTTAAACACTGTAGGGGATGATTTGTATAATTTGTTTGAATCTTGCTGTTTAGGCTCTTTTAGTGATGAGGTTGGAGGTATTGTATATAATGATTTGTACTCATCATCTCTTGTTTTAACTTGTAAAAATAAAGTTAATAAAGAAAATATTATATCCGGATTGGATAATTTGGATGAAGATACCCAAATAACATTCTATCCATCTGTCAGCAAGAATAGATATTTAGAGTATGAAGCTTCAGAAGGGGCTGTATTAGTCGTTTGTACAAAAGCCGCAACATCTGCTAATTCTGTTTTGAAAATGTACGAAGAAGCTGATTTTATTGACTTTGATTCAAAATATTTTAGAAAAGACATTTGTAAATTAAGTATTTAAGTTTACAAAACTTAATATTTTATTTTAAAAAAAGGCAATTTTTTAAAATAAAAATACTTTATATATATACAAGAAACAAAACAGTATATAGAGTATAAAAGGAGTATATTTTATGGCAAGAGTATTAATTTCAATGCCTGAAAGTTTTTTAGGCAAGATTGACGAAGTAGCAGAAAATGAAAGCAGATCTCGTTCAGAATTGATTAGGGAAGCATTAAGAAGCTACATCACACGTTCACAAGTGAGAAATAACACACTTGCAGACAAAAATGCAAGAATTCTTGAGGCGCTACTAGATTAGTAACATCCTGTAATCTGTCGCATATATTCAGTGAATTGTGACAGCGATGAGAAGCAGGGTGATTACCCTTGGGGAAATTAGTTAAGTACGAGGACACAGAGAAGAGAAAACACGAGAAGAAAAAACACGAGAAGAGAACGAGTATAGAAAACAACACGAAAAAAGAAAAACAACCATGGGAATTCTTATGAATTCCTTTTTTTTGCTTATTTATTTATCTCACGTAAACTCTTGGTAATCTTACTTTCAAACGGCAAGTCAATTCATAATTGATTGTACCTAGGATTTCTGCCCAATTGTCGAGTGACAGTTCTTTATCGTCTAATAATGTTATAATATCACCGGCTTTAGCATCCATATCGCCAATATCAAACATCATTTGATCCATTGTGATATTTCCAACTTGTTTGACAAGTTGACCATTTAGTAGACCATAAATTTTGTTTGAAAGGCATCTTGCAACACCATCAGCATAACCAATCGGAATAGTTGCAATTCTGGTTGGCTCACAAGCTACAAATTTGTGGCAGTAACTTACACCTTCACCGGCTTTAACTTCGTGAATATTGGTAATTCTGCCTTTTAGACCCATTACTTGTTTTAATTTTGGCTTATAATTGATGTGTTCCGGTAAATCAGGATACATTCCGTATAGAGAAATTCCAACTCTTACCATATTTGATTTTATATCGTAGGCAAAAGTCGCAGCGGTATTTTGAATATGTATCAAAAGCCCTTGTGTATCAATATTATCAATTACACTGTTCCATCTTGCAATATGTTTTGCAGTTTCATCTTCCTCTTCTGCTGATGCAAGGTGCGTAAATACACCTTCAAATTGTAAGTAATCAGCTTTTGCAACTTTTTCAATATATTGGACAGCCATTTCTGAGCGAACACCAATTCTGTTCATGCCGGTATCTATTTTTACATGAACTTTAGGACGTATTCCGGTTCTTTCATAAACATCTCGGCAAGCTGCTAAATGGTCATCATTAAATATAGAAAATGCAATATCATTTTGCGCAGCAGATTCTACTGCCCATAAAGGAATAGCACCAACTACCAGAATTGGACATTTTATGCGGACACGTCTTAAATCCAAACCTTCGTCAACTGAAGACACGCCAAATGCGTCAACACCGGAAGCTAACATTGTTTTGGCAATCATAGATGCTCCGTGACCGTATGCATCAGCTTTTACAATCGCTAAAAACTTTTTATCAGCAGGTATGCCCTTTTTTATATTCATAATATTTTGTGATAAAGATTCTAAGTTTATTTCAACCCAAGCATCTTTATGGAGATTTATATTGGCTTGTCTTACGTTTTTCATATAATAAAATAATTCCTATTGTGGTACGCAGAGCGATTCTGCACCGGCACTTAAAGCTTGTTCATTAAGAGGTAGAAGGCTCTTTTTCTTTTCGCCCAAAACTTTTTCAACCCCTTTGGCTACATAATCTTTTGATACAATTTCACAAACAGATGATAGAACGCCTAACGAAACTACGTTTGTAACTTTGCTTGTGCCAAGTTTGTTTGCAATATCACCCATTGGTGCGAATACATATTTGATATCATTTCTAGGTCTTGCTTCTGCAACAAGTGTTGAATTCGCAATTATCATTCCGCCTTTTTTAACTCTTTTTACGAATTTATCAAAGGACTGTTGATTTAACACAAGAGCATAATCAGTGTCTTGTTTATGTACTGAACTTACTTCTGTATTAGAAACTACGATTTCGCAGTTAACAGTACCACCTCTCATCTCAGCTCCGTAACAAGGATACCAAGTAACATTCTTGCCTTCAAGCATAAATGCATTAGCAAGAACCGTTCCTGCTAATAAAATACCTTGTCCTCCAAAACCTGCTAATATAAAATTTGTTTCCATTTTTATCTCCTAATATCAGGTGAATTCACCTAATTATAACGTAGAGTGGGATAACGCCCCACTATTTAAACTTATCCCTTGAATACCCCAAGAGGAAATACCGGAATCATTTCTTCTTTAACTCTCTTATGAGCTTCTTCCGGCGACATATGCCAGTTTGTAGGACAAGAAGAAAGTACTTCTACAAAACCGAAGCCTTTGCCTTCCAATTGAACTTCAAACGCTCTTTTGAAAGCTTTTTTTGCGTCATTGATATGAGGAACTGTATCTAACGCTACACGAGCAGAAAATGCTGTTCCATCACATAAAGCGATATGTTCAGCAATTTTAACAGGATAGCCGTAGTATTCTTTATTTCTTCCGGTCGGAGAAGTTGTAGTTACTTGTCCCATAAGAGTTGTAGGTCCAAGTTGACCGCCTGTCATACCATAAGTTGTATTATTTATACAAAAACTTGTAACTTTTTCTCCACGTAAAGCTGTATGCATAGATTCTGCAATACCAATTGATGCAAAATCTCCGTCGCCTGAATATGTGAATACAACTTTATCCGGTCTTGCTCTTTTTACACCTGTAGCGGAAGCTAAAGCTCTTCCGTGCGGTGCTTCTACAGCATCAACATCAAGAAAATCATATATAAATACTGAACAGCCAACAGAAGTTGATGTTATAATATCTTCTCTGATGCCCAATTCATCAATGACTTCACCGATTAATCTAATTGCGATACCGTGGTCACATCCTGGGCAAAAAGTATACTTAAAATCTTTTTTAAATGCCTTTGGAATACTAAATACTTGCTGCATACTTCTTACCACCTTCCAAAATCTTTTCTACAGATTCTACAATTTCTTCTACACTCAACCATTCACCGCAAGGTCTGTTAACTAATTCTACATTAGCTTGACCGTTTACAGCGTTTCTAACATCTTTGAACATTTGTCCCATATTCATTTCAACGACAATAAAATCTTTACCCTGCTTTGCAAGTTCGCTGATTCGTTTTGCAGGGAATGGAGAAAGTGTTACCGGTCTAAAGCATCCGACTTTGACACCTTTTCTGCGTAAAACATTCATCGTAGCTTTGATATTTCTTGTCATAGAACCAAACGCGGTTAAGATAACATCTGCATCTTCTGTGTTGAATTCTTCATAAGTTGTTTCGTTTTCTGTAATAACTTCAAATTTTTTGAACAAATCATGAATATGTTGAATTTGTTTCTTTTCATCCGGTGCAACAGAATATATTTTTCTGGAAGCACGACCTTTTGCTCCTGATAAAGCCCAAGAAGATACATCTACTTCCGGATAAGGGTATTTACCAAAGCTAGCAGGCTCCATCATTTGACCGAGTAATCCGTCTGCTAGTATTATTACCGGATTGCGGTATTTTTGTGCCAAGTAGAATGCTCTATACGTTAAATCAACGCATTCTTGAACAGTTGAAGGTGCTAGTACAATAATCTTATAATCACCATTTCCACCGCCGTATACTGCTTGGTTGTAATCTCCTTGTGCAGGATAAATATAGCCAAGTCCAGGGCCGGTTCTCATAACGTTTACAAGCACAACCGGCAATTCGTCTGAGGCTGCGTAAGAAAGAGCTTCTTGCATAAGAGCTACCGCACAAGAAGATGATGATGTCATTGCTTTTACGCCGGTTGAAACGGCACCCATAACCATGTTTATTGCACCTAGTTCACTTTCTGCACAAACATAAGCTCTTCCAAGTTCTTGCATTTTGCCGCTTAAATACTCACCGATTTCTGTTTGTGGTGTAATCGGATAGCCAAAATAGCATTGACACCCTGCATTTACTGCTGCTTGAGCAATTGCATAATTGCCCTTTATTAATACTTTGTCATTATTATTTGTCATTAAAATCTCCAATTTAGTGAATGGTGAATTGTGAGTCGTGAGCGGACTTCATTATACCTATTCACTACTCACTAATCACTGTTCACTATCTATAAACTTCTGTTATTGCCATATCAGGACAGCGTTTTGCGCACATTGCGCATCCTATGCACTCTCCTTTTGGATCATCAAATTCGACCATATAATCTCCAAGTCTGTTGGTTTTGCTGCTTTTTTTAATCAATCCCTTAGGACATGTAGTCGTGCAAATGTAGCAGGATTTGCAACGATTGTTATCTATTATTATTTTCCCCATATCAGGCTCCTATCCTCTCCAGTATTATATCACGAACGTATATATAGCGTCTTGTTTGTAACGATATGTAACAAATTTGTTTATAACGCGTTATTAATTTTTGAAATGTGGAATTAACCAAATATGGGAAACAAATGCAAGGACGCATTAGTAGGATAAGCCAGAAAGGAGTATAACATGGCACTAACAATTAACACAAACCTATCTTCAATGATCGTTCAATCAAACTTGAGCAAAGCGACCACTTCATTGAACCAAGCAATTGAAAGAATGACAACCGGTTTCAAAATTAACCACGCAAAAGATAACGCAGCTGGTTATTCAATTGCAACAAATTGGAACACTCAATTAGGTTCATTGGACGTAGCAGCAGACAACGCAGCAACAGGTGCTGATATGTTAACAACATTGGAAGATACTTATTCCCTAGTTTCATCTCACTTGCAACGTGTAAGAGATTTGACAGAACAAGCCGCAAACGGAACTTATGGCTCTGATTCATTAAAAGCTATTCAATCAGAAATTACAGCAAGACTTGATGAAGTAGACAGAATTGCAGCAAACTGTGAATTCAATGGTTTGAAGATGATGGATGGTTCAATGAAAGACATTAACCTTCAAGTTGGTTTATACAGCTCACCTGATAGCCAAATTACTTTAGATTCTTCATTATTCAAAAAAGGTGATATTAAATCATTATTTGGAGAAGATAAAGATGTAGTAGCTTCAAAATGTGCCGGTATGACAACAGGTACAGCTGCAAGTTCTATGTTGGATAAAATTGATGGTGTAATTAATGAAATTTCTGCAAGAACAACTACATTAGGTGCTGCTCAAAACAGAATTGAATCAGCAGTTGAATCTATTTCTGTACAATCAGAAAATATAACATCTTCATTATCAACATTAAGAGATGCCGATGTAGCAGAAGAATCTTCAAACTATATCAAGGCTCAAATTTTACAACAAGCTTCAGCAACATTACTTGCAACAGCAAACCAAACTCCAAGTATTGCCCTAAACTTGTTATAATGATTTTGGGATACATTACCCTAAAAAAAGCAAGGACCGAAAAGTCCTTGCTTTTGCGTATTTTACAACGCGTAATTTTTTATTTGTACCTACGAACAACTTGTAGTTCCATTTTGAGGCGGAGCTGGATGTTTTAATACTAACTAGTAATATTTATCAAGCAGCCACCCAATGTCTACGTGCGTAGCACTAGTCGTCAGCGTGACCAGCTGTTCCAAGAACGTCACGCATTTTGTGCATAACCATTTCTTTAACAGCAGTTCTACCAGGTCCCATGTACTCACGTGGATCGAATTTTTCAGGATGTTCGATGAAGAATTCTCTGATAGTAGAAGTCATAGCTAGACGTAAGTCTGTATCGATGTTGATTTTAGCTACACCGTGTTTAGAAGCGTAGTTAAGCATGTCTTCTGGAACACCTTGTGCATCAGGTAAGTTACCACCATATTTGTTACATTTAGCAACGAATTCTTTAGGAACTGAAGATGAACCGTGAAGAACGATTGGGTAATCACCGAAACCAGCTTCTTTAAGAGCATCTTTAATTTCTTTAAGTCTGTCGAAGTCTAATTTAGCTTCACCTTTGAATTTGTAAGCACCGTGAGAAGTTCCGATAGCGATTGCAAGAGAATCACAACCAGTTCTTTTAACGAATTCAACAGCTTCTTTAACGTTTGTATATTTAGCATCTTTAGCATCAACATTAACGTCATCTTCAACACCAGCTAATTTACCAAGTTCAGCTTCAACTGAAACTCCTCTTTCGTGAGCGTATTCAACAACTTTCTTAGTAACTGCAACGTTTTCTTCGAATGGGAATCTTGAACCATCGATCATAACAGATGAGAAACCACCGTCGATACAAGCTTTACAAATTTCGAAATCAGCACCGTGATCAAGGTGTAAAGCGATAGGTACAGTAGTTGTAGCAAGAGCTGCTTCTACCAACTTGATAAGGTAAGTTTGGTTAGCATATTTTCTAGCACCAGCTGAAACTTGAAGAATGATTGGTGATCTTGTTTCTTCAGCAGCTTCTGCAATACCTTGCAAAATTTCCATGTTGTTAACGTTGTAAGCACCGATAGCGTATCCGCCAGCTAATGCTTTTCTGAACATTTCGCCTGTTCCTACTAATTTTCTTTCACTCATTTGAGTTCTCCTTTTCTAATATTTGGAGCAAATTCTTCGAATAAAATAAGCTTTTAGCGGCTCTCTTTTTCGCCTCGTTTACTCCCTATTCTGTAATTATATTTATATCAATTTACCCCTAAAAATTACTACAAATATGAGTAAAAGTAAAGTATAACTTTTGTTTTTATTATTGCAATATAAAAACAAATATTGTAAAATAAATTACCAGATTGGAGATGTGTGTAAATGCAGGTAAACTATAATAATGGTATAAATTTTAGTGGTATAAAATTATCGTCAAATGATTACGATAAAACACGGATTTTGGCTAAAAAACTAGAAAACTACGGTTACAGTTGTTTAGGACATAAGACATTTGTGTGCAATAACACTGCGAATGATAAAGTTAGTCTTGCACAAAAGATAAGAAACAAGGCTTATTTCTATTCTAATGGATTTGGTGCAATATTTCTACCTTGGAGTCAAGAGGCATATCTTATGTCAACTCCAGCTAATGAACAAAAATTGTATTCTATTGTGAAAGAATTTGATGAAGGTGCTGTTTTAAATCTGGCAATTTAGATTTAGCACTACTTTCCAAATCTTCTATTTCTACGTTTGTATTCTTTTACGCAGCTTGCAAGAGTTTCTTTATCAAACTCCGGCCAGAATTTATCAATAACTATAAATTCTGCATAAGCGATTTGCCAAAGCAAGTAATTAGAAACACGCATTTCGCCGCCGGTTCTGATTAATAAATCAGGATCCGGAATGTTTCTGGTATACAAATGTTTTGAAATGGTTTCTTCTGTAATATTGGTTTCACCTGAATTGATAATTTCTTTAACAGCATGAACAATTTCATCTCTAGAACCATAGTTAAATGCAATTTGTAGGTTAACACCGGTGTTATTTTTTGTTGTTTCTACTGAATTTTTAAGAATTTCTTGTAATTTAGGGCTAAGTTTTGTTGTATCACCTATGAATGAAATGACAATATTATTTTCGTGCATTTCTTTAAGTTCGTTTTTAAGAGTTTGCCCTAATAAATCCATCAAAAAATTAACTTCTTCGGGTTTTCTGTTCCAATTCTCTGTAGAAAATGCGTACACTGTAAGATATTTAATTCCAAAATCATCGCAAGCTCTCATTGCTGCTTTAAGAGCGTCAACTCCTTTTTTATGTCCAAGTGCTGACGGTAGATTTCTTTCTTTAGCCCAACGTCTGTTACCATCCATAATTATCGCAATGTGTTTTAAATTGCATTCTTCTACAATCTTTTTTATATCTTCCATTTTTTAATTCCTTAAATATATTTCAGTATTATGAGTTTTTGTAATTTTCAAGCATTGTAAAAATTTCAAAAACAGGTTTTCTTAATTCTTTTACATCAATTTCTTCATCCAATTCTAATGTTATAGTTGGAATGTTTCTTTCTATTCCAGCCCAAGTCCCAAAACTCCCCGGAGTTGGGTATCCTATAGAAGCTTCAACCGGATATTTTATAATATCGGATATGCGTTTTGCAGTTTCTAAAGCATTTCCATCGTAATTAACGACTTTATATGGTGCATGCAAAGTTAGAATTAATTCCGGTTTAAATTCTTCTATCACACTAATCAAAAACTGTGTTTCAATTTCACTGGCAGGTTCATTTCCGCCAAAGAAATTATTCTTTTCTGTAAGTTCCCAATTCTTGGTTGGAAAATTTCTATTTAGGTCTACCCTATTTGCATTTACACGAGTTTGGGCATTAACTCCATCCGGATTTAAACAGGGAATTAATAGCAACTTTGTATCAGCATTATCTTTGAGATACTCATTTATTAGATATTTACCTTGTGGCTCGTCACCATGCATACAACCAATTACAAGGACATTATTATGTTTTACATTTTTTATTAAATCAATAGAATTGCCGTTTATTGTTGTTACCATTACATAAAATCCTATGGTTTAATGATTGATAAAACATAATCGTCTGTAAAGTATTTGTTTGCACAGCTTAGAATATCATCAGGTGTAACTTTGTGGAGCATTTCTACTACAGTTTTTTGATATTCAAAAGGTTTACCCATAATAGAATAATAAGCCATCATGTTTGCTTGCTGTGAATTTGTTTCGGTTACAAATTGTTGTTTGCCGATTAAATTATTTACAGCATTTTTTAGCTCTGTTTCACTAACCGGAATTGTCTTGATTTTTTCAATTTCTTCTTTAAAGCCGGCAATAGATGTTTTTATGTTAGAAGGTTCTGTTCCTATGTATATACTGAACACAGCTGATTTCTTGTGAGTTTCATAAGATGTTCTAACTGTATATGCTAACCCTTTCTTTTCTCTAAGTTCTAAGAATAATCTTGAAGAAAGTCCGCTAGCCCCTAAAATAACATTCATTAACATAAGAACCGGATATTCCGGAAAACCAATTGTTGGCACAATCCAACCTTGAATAATCTGAGCTTGATTAGCATCCTTTTTGATTATTTCGCCATATTCTTGTTTAATAGGATTTGGAGAAACAATGTGTGATTCCGTTTCAATTGAAGCAGGAATGTCACTTAGATATTTTTCTAATAAAGTATCGTCAACATCTCCAACTAAAGCTAAAGTCTTTGTGCTGTTGTTTAAAATATTAAAGTATGATTGTTTTACTTCATTACCATTAAGTTTATCAAGTGTTTCGAGTACTTTAGTGTAGCTGTTTCCATAGTAGTGATTTTTGTAGATTGTTCTTGTAAACAAATCAGAAACTTTAACCTTCGCAGAGTCTAGTTCTGCAGTAAGTTCACCTTTTAGTTTTACTCTTTCTTTTTCAAATTCATCAAAAGTAGAATTTAGGATAACTTCCCTTAGAATTTCTAACGCTTTTTCTAAGTCTTCATTTAGACACACAAATCTGATACGCAAATAATCGAGTTTCATTTCTGTTGAAAAATCAATAGCATTTTCATCTAAAATTGTAGAAAGTTCTTCTGAAGAATATTTTTTTGTTCCTTTTAACAATAATCTATTCATAAGTGAATATTCGCCTGAAAATTTTTCAGGTTCAGATATTGATAAATTTAGTGTCAATGCCACACGTGGCGTGTTTTTGTTCTGTTTTACACAGACTTTAATATTATTATTTAAAATTAGTTCTCTCATATTTTTATTAAATCACAAAAATAAATTTTGGTATCAAATTGTAAATAAAATATTGAAAAAAGCATGTTTATGGTAAAATTTTTTTGATGAATATTATAGAAGTAAGAGATGGGTTTATAAAATTTGAGGCAGATGATGATGTATTTTTGTCTTCTTTTCTGCAAATAAATGATTCTGGCAAAAAATATATCGCACAAGTCATGCAGCTTAGAGATATAGCAGGCAAGCATATTGCGAGTGCAAAATTTCTATTTCTTTTTGACGGAGCTTTGCAGCCATATGACAAAACTCTACCTTCTGTAGATTCTGAAATAAAAGAATTTACTTTTAATATATTAAATAATTCAATTAATGCAAAAAATCCTATTATTGCAGGTCTAACACCTAAAAAAGATATTAGTATTATTGTCGATGCGTCAGCTTTTGATAAAAAAATGATAGCAAGTATTGATGATAAAAAAAGCAATAATATTATTGTTAGAAATCTTTCAAAACAAGTTAATAACGTAAATAAAAATGTAGTTATAATAGACACCTTAGGTGTTGTAGAAGCCAATAAGTATGTAGCGGGGGTTGATTTTAAACTACCTCTTGATACTGATTCTCTGGCTTTTATGTATGAAGATTGTTTGAATGATGCGACTTCTGACAGTAAATCTATGATTATTGATATATTCAAAGATTTATCAGAATATTCAAAAACAGTGCCGTTTCTTCCATTTGAAACTTTGAAGTCTATTGTTGATGAAATGGTTGATAAATCACATGTCTTTAAATTATTAGTTTTAAAAAATAAACTTGCAAAATTCGATAGACTTGGATATTTTGCAGTTAATGATAATGAAGTAAAGAAAATTGATAAAATTCTAGATGCGAAATGTTCTGTAGTGGATTTATCAAAATTGGATTCTGCTTTTCAAAATCGTTATTTAGCTTATTTATATGAAAAATTAAAGAATAAAGAAAATTCTCAGGTAATATTAGAACTTTCTAATACGACTTCTAAAAAGAATTTAAAGAAAATAATGCAATGTGAACAAGTTCCAACAACTTTTATCACACATTCAAGATTTAAGTATTTAAATGATATAAAAAATTTCTTTGATAATTTTATAATAGAGCCATCTATTACAAATAATCAAATTTTTAGAGTTTATAATTCATTCCTAAGTTCAATGAATAAGGATGAATATTTGATTGCCGGTGAAAGTGTTAATTATATCCCACTTGTTTCTCAAATGAAAATTATAGAAGATGTAATTCCGGCTCCAAAAATATTAGAAGAAACGTCTGAAAATATCACAGATAGTTCGGAAACTAATCCTGCGGAATTAAATGATAGTATTGAAAAACAACAGTTGCCGGAACAAGATGAAGAATTAAATGAAATTATTGCATTACCGGCTCCACAAGAATTGCAAGTAGAGGAAAGTGATGAGCCTGTAGAACTTGAAAATGAAAATGAGAAAGAGCTTCCGGTAGCAGTAGATGAAGAAAACAACGAAAATGAAGAAATAGAAGATAATGTTGAGCCTGTTGAGGTTATAGAACCAGAAACGACTGTTACAAAAGAAGAAATTCTTGAAAATATTGATCAAAAATCTGATGCTCTAATTTCCGAAATTTCAAAAGAGGAATTAACTCCTCCTGCTACTGATATGTTTTCAGACTCTGATGACGACCAATTGTCTGAAGAAGAATTGGAAGACGAGTCTTCTGAAATAGAAGATGAAAATGAAGAAAGCATTATTGTTGAAGAACAAGACGAAGATAGTTCTGAGATATCAGATGATGAGATAACTGAAATTGATTTGGAAGATGAACCGGTTTCTGAAGAGATAGAACAAACATCTGATATAGAACAAGTGTCTGATAATCTTGAAATCGCTGAACAACCAGATACATTAGAAGAACTGGAGAACGAATCATTGCTGGAAGAGGTTCTAATGGATGATTCTATCGTTGATTCTAATCATGAAGAAATTATTGACTTTTCACCGGAAGAAATTCAAGAAGATGAAACAGTTGAGCAAATTTCTATGGCTGATCAATTTGATATTGATTCTGTAACTTTTAAAGATTTGAATATGGAAGAAGAACTTCAAGAAGAACCGCAAGAAATTGAAGAATATCATACCAATACTGATGTTGATGAAGAATCTGAAAATCCAGAGATTGAAGTTCCTGATGAAATTGACTTAGATTTAGATGATTCAGAAGCGATAGAAGAATTGCCGGAAGAGTCTTTAGAAGAAGAAAATTTAACTGATATACCTGCAGAAGAAAATGTTTTACCATTAAATGATAATGCAGATTTTGAGGAGCTTGTTGAATTAGATCCTTCAGAAGCGGATACTGATGACATAATTGTTGATATAGCTGAGGATGAACAGCCTCATGAAATTGTTGATGAGCAAATAGTAAAAGATGTTGATAAAGTATTCACAACGAGAAAAGATGATGATATTTCAGAATCTGATTTAGATTTAATAGATGAGCTTAATAGTGACGGAAATGAAGAACTATTGCAAGAAGTTTCTGACAGTGATGATAATTTGGAAGAATTAGTATCTGCGGAAGATGATGGTATTCTAGATGAACCTCAAGAAACAATAGATTTGAAGGCTCAAGATGACAATGATGAAATATTGGAAACAAAAAACTCTTCTACACCAATAGTTCCTGTTTATGATGCTGATATCCCACAAGAGGATATGGTCAAGAGTGATCCTATTCAACAAGGTGATACTGTTATTCATGCTAAATATGGAAGTGGTGTCGTTGAAAAAATGATTAAGTATGGTAATAAAACTTTATTTTCTATAAATTTTGATAATATAGGCAGAAGATTATTAGATCCTACTTTGACAGAAATAAAAAAAGCATAACTGGCAAATTAAGTTTTGTTTAGTTTTTTATACTATTGCTTTACAAACATTTTTTTTATTATTAAAATAGTTATACTCACTATCCTCAAGTGATGAGTGAGTAAATAGGAGTCATTACCTTATTTGCTCACAAAGTAGTGAAAGGAAAATTAAAAATGGCAAACATTAAGTCAGCAAAAAAAAGAGTTCTTATTGCAGAAGCAAACAGACAAAGAAACGTAGCTTTTAAAACATCTATTAAAACAGCTTTGAAAAAAGCATTAGCTTTGGCAGAAGGTGAAGATAAAGATGCTTTAAATTCAGCTATTTCTAAAGTTTATCAATTATGTGATAAAGCTGTTTCTAAAGGTATTTTGCACAAAAATACAGCTGCAAGAAAGAAATCAAGACTTGTTCTTGCTATCAAAAAGTTAGCAAAATAAGCTGATAAGTTTTCTAAACGAAAAAGAGCGATGCAAGTCGCTCTTTTTTGTTATTAAATGTTATTAAAATTATGCCTTTAATATGTAATCGATTAAACCTTACTTTCCTTCTATTAATACATATTTTCTGCCATTATCAATTACGTTAAAATCAAGTGCTTTGATTTCATCATCAAACTTTTTATGTTGAATAATTACTACGTTATTTTCTTTAGCTAAAGCATTTTTTAAATCGTCTATTTCGTAGTTTAAACCATATTCAACAGGTTTGCCGCCGTAATAAATCAATGAGTATTTATGAGAAAATTTATAAGTTGTAATCGTTTTGTTATTTTCTTTTGCGTATTTTGCATACTTGAGCAAATCATCTTGTCCAAATTTGTAATCTATATTGAAGAATTTTCCGGTACCAAATGCTGAAAGTGCTAACATAAATAACACATAAGTGAAAAATACTCCGATATATCGCTCTTTTTTTGCAAAATAGATAGAAAATAAACCTGCAAAGAACAGTAGAAATATGCAAAGTGGCTTAGCGCTAGAAATATCTGCATTCAATTGAGGCGGTAAAAATAACGGTGTAAATAGCGCAACAATTGACGCAAACACGAATATTCCGCCCAAAATATAAACTGTTCTATTTATTATTTTTGAATACTCGCCTTTTTCTATGTAATTTGTCCAAATATACCCGCCAAGACAAGCTAATGAACCGTATATTGGTAAAATATATGTGACTAATTTCGTGTCAGAAGAAGAGAAAAATGCAAGTGTAAATAATGCCGTTATTCCGTTGAAAAACATAAATAATTGAGCGTTGTTTAAGTCTTTAAACTTAAAATCACGCTTGCTGATTTTTCTTATTAAAACTACTAAAGTTGACAATATCCAAGGAAAAAAGCCCCAAAGAATTGTTAAGAAGTAATAATAGAACGGCTGCTCTCTGCCTAATTCATTCCCGCCCATAAATCTTGCTATATGGTGCTTGATTATGTATTCATTAAAGAATAGCGGGTCATGAATTTTAAGCATAATTATGTGCCAAGGTAATGTTATTGCAAAAAATAGTAAGAAGCCAACAATAAAATATTGAGGTCTAAATATTTCTTTGAATTTTTTGTTGTAAATTGAAATGAAGAACATTGAACCAAATGGTACGACAAACCCAGGTATTCCTTTTGCCATAACTGCTAAGCCTGAAAATATGTAGAATAACCACCAGAAGTATTTTTTGTTATTTTTTTCACAGAAATTTGTAAGCATACCAAAACATAGTGAGAACCAAACGCAAGTTGCAACAACAATGTCTAGTATTGCAAATTTTGCAAGGATAACAAATTCTAATGAAGTTGCTAATATTAATGATGAAACTACGCCGTATGTTCTGGAGATTATTTTTTTACCGACAAAATAAGTTAGAAATCCGCATAATGTTCCATACAATGCAACCGGAAAGCGTGCTGTAAATTCTGTGATTTTACCAAACAGCCCGAATGATAAGCATTCACCCCAAAAATATAGTGGCGGTTTTTCAAAGAAGTATTCATTATTAAGGTATAGTGTTAAAAAATCTTTGGTGTTGAACATGTCTTTTGACATAGATACATATCTGGATTCATCAACGTCCATAAGAGCATAGCCCCAAATGTTATGAAAAAAAATGAAATAAAAAAGTATTCCTAATCCTAAAATAGTAAATAAATCTTGATGTTTAAAAACAAAATCCTTAATTTTTGACATACTTCTCTCCCTCGTTTTCTTAATTTTATCATAAAGTATTAAATTTTGATTAATCAAGGCGCATGTTCCCTCTCCTCGGGGAGGTACAGATTTTTCTAAAACTTAATTCTCGCCCGCAACATCCATTGAGCGGAAGAGATGTCACGTTAGTGACAGAGAGGGAAGGGTGGGGGCTAACCCGTAGGGGAAAATATATGGATTGCCACATTATTGTATTTTGATAAAAATTTATGCTAGTATTAGATTATGGCAATTATATCAGACGATGAGGGATTTGAAAGACGGGTTAATAAAAATCCGATAGTTAAACCTGAAACAATTGAATATGATAACACCTTTGAGAGCTCAATCAGACCAAAAGACTTTGATAGTTATATTGGTCAATCTTCTTTAAAAGAGTCTTTAAAAATTACTCTTGAAGCTGCAAAAAAACGTGGAAAACCTTTAGACCACCTACTTTTCTATGGTCCTCCCGGACTTGGTAAAACAACAATTGCCGGTGTTATTGCAGCGCAAATGGGTGTAGAAATTCGTATTACTTCTGCTCCTGCTCTAGAACGTCCAAGGGATATTATAGGAATTTTGATGTCATTAAAGGGCGGCGAAATTCTGTTTATTGATGAAATTCACAGATTAAATAAAGTGGCAGAAGAAATTTTGTATCCGGCGATGGAAGACTTTACGCTAGATATGACAACCGGAAAAAGTCAAACTGCGAAAACATTAAGAATACCATTGCCTAAATTTACACTAATAGGTGCAACAACAAAAGCTGGTGAGCTATCAAGCCCGTTGCGTGACAGGTTTGGTATGATTTATCGATTAGAATTTTATACAGAAGACGAATTGGCAGAAGTTGTAAAACGAACAGCTAAAATTATGGAAATTGAGATTACGGATAAAGGTGCTAAAGCGATTGCAAGACGTTCAAGAGGCACTCCAAGAATCGCAAACCGCCTTGTTAAGCGTGTTTCTGATTTTGCCATTGTTAAATATGACGGTAGTATAAATGAAGAAGTTGCGAATGATTCTCTTGATATACTAAAAATTGATGAATTCGGGCTTGATAATACCGACAGAGCTTTATTAAATCTAATTATAGATAAATATGATGGCGGACCGGTTGGTATAGAAACAATAGCAGCAGCTTTGAGTGAAGATGTAAGAACGATAGAAGATGTTTGTGAACCTTATTTGTTACAAGCAGGACTCCTACAGAGAACTCCGAGAGGACGAAAAGTTTCACCGGAAGGATACAGACACTTAGGGATAAAAATGCCATCTGAACAAAAACGATTATTTGAGGATTAATTGGTTTTATAAGTTATGAAAAAGTTTTTATTAATATTATTAACATTTTTAGTTTTACCATGTTTTGCGGAAGATGAAACTACAAAAATTCTACCTTCACAAACCGGTATTGTGGAAAACGTACAATATGTCGATTTGAATGATGAGAATGTTTCTCAAACCAAGCAGACTATTGATGTAAAAATTATTTCCGGAGAGTTCAAAGGCGAAGTTGTTAAACTTGATAACATGCTAACAGGCAATCCGTATTATGATATTAAGCTTAAAAAGGATACAAAGGTTATTCTTCACGCAGAAGATAACGGTAATGGTGTTGAATTTTCCATTGAAGACATAAAGCGTTCCGGTACTCTTGCTTGGTTATCATTATTATTCTGCGGATTATTAATTTATGTTGGCAGAAGAAAAGGAATTTATAGCCTTGCCTGCATTGCTTTAACTGTTTTACTAATTACACATGCGCTTTCTCCATTAATTTTACTGGGAGTTAGTCCTGTATTAGCAACAATGTTGATTTGTTTTGTGGCAACTGCTGCAACTATGTATTTAGTTGGCGGTTTTAATGCTAAAAGTACATCAGCTGTTATTGGTGCTATTTTAAGTTTACTATTTGCTGGAGTATTATCATATATAACAATGCTAACAGCACACCTAACCGGTTTTGCTGAAGAAAATTACATGTTCTTATACACAGCTCATCCGGAATTGGATTTTATAAGCATAACTATTTCAACAATGATTCTTGCAACTCTCGGGGCTGTAATGGACGTTGCGATGTCCATAGCAAGTACTATAAACGAGATATTCCAAGTTGATGATACAAAAACTGTTAAAGATTTATTCTTTTCTGGTATGAATGTTGGACGAGATATTATCGGAACTATGGCAAATACTTTAATATTAGTATACTTAGGTGGTTCTTTACCTTTAATATTATTGGCAGAAAATATAGACTTACATAAGTTTATTAACCTGAATCAAGTTGTTACAGAAACGGCTTCTGCTCTTATTGGAAGTATTGCAATTGTTATTTCTGTACCGTTTACGGCGATTGCGGCATCTCAGATGATTAAACATTTTGCGCAAAAGGAGCAGGATGTAAATTTGGATTGCAATTCATAGCTCAATATGCTAAAATCAACGTGAATTAGAGGAGAGAATTTTATGAAGAAAATTTTAATATTAGCTATGAGTTTATTATTCGCTGCAAATACAGTAATGGCTGGAGCTTTTAAAGCTGATGCCAGAACTAAAAGAATTCCTGCCGGTACTGTTTTCCAATTAGAATTTTTACAACCAATCAGCACTTTTTCAGGTTGTGAAGGTGATTCTTTTGTAGCAACTTTAAAAAATGAACTTTCAACAGACGCAAATGTAATATTGCCAAGTGGTTCAGTTGTTAGAGGAAGTGTTTCAAAAGTTAATACAGCAAAAAGATTTTCTCGTGGCGCAAAATTATATCTTGATTTTGATCACGTAGTAACTCCAAATGGTCGTCAAATACCTTTAGATATGGCTGTTTGTCAATTCGATAACATATATTATGATGGTTCTTTATATAAGAATTTAGGTTACGGAGAAGCTGTTCAAAAAAATTATGAAAGAGCTGTAGAAATAACTAAAAATGCTACAAATTATGGTATGTCAGCCGGTGAATCCGCTCCCGGAATCCAATATTTAACGACTCCGATTTGTGCAGTCGGTGGATTTATTGGCGGTGTTGGCTATTGGGTTGGTGATGGAGTTGCTGATATGTTCAGAAAGGGACAAGAAGTCTATATAAATAAGGGCGATGTTTTAAAAGTTAAATTGATAAACCCAATTGATGTACCTGTTTACTAAAATTCAACCCTCGTCAAATATTGATGAGGGTTATATTTTTATAGATATTAAGAATTTGTTTTATCCTTGTGCCATATGATTTGCAATTCCTTGCAAATTGCCGATGTCTTGCATATAGAATGCTTCACCAGCCGCCATATAACCGTAGAATATAGAATCAGAAACAGCTCTTCTTTTACTAGCGCTGGCACTAGTCATGTTTGCATAGTATTCTTGAGCTTCTTTTTTCTTTGTGCCTTCAAGTTCGTTGATTTTACATCCTTGCGTAATCTCTTCGTACTTTTTAGAAGATTCTTTGAACGCAGCAATTGCATTTTCATATGCCTTGCTTGCATTGCCTTGTAGTGTAAGCCAATGTTGTTTCCATTTGTCATGGCTAGCCAATTGTTCTTCAAAGCTTTCATTGAGCTTATCCCAATTGTTCATGCCAAATAAATCGTTTTTATCCACTTTTTCTTTAACACCATTAACTTCAATATAAAATTTACTACCTTCTTGTTTGACAGGAAAATAATGACCTTTATACCAAGCTTTTGGCATTTCTCTATTTGATGAAGTTACATTTGGTGCCATTATTTTACTCTCCTTATATATATAAAGTAAATATTCAATGAAAAATTGCCCTTTTGTTAAGTTATATTAAGATTTAAACCAAAAATTGACTTTAATTATACATTTCTTAAATAAATATAAAGAGGTAAATATATGTTTATAACAGATTTATTAAAACTTACTCATAAATGCAAGCATGAACATGTAACACCGGATAGAGATTGTGCATATTGTCCTGATTGCGGAAAATTGATTAAAAACGAATGGTACATAACCAGATGCGCATGTTGTGGCGTAAAACTAAAAACAACTGCTAAAAATGGAGTTGTAATGCCACAATTACATTATTGTGCAAACTGTGGAAGTGATGAGTATAAAATTGAAAAATTGGATGAGATAAATTTTGTTGATATAAATTTTGCAGCTTTAGTAAAACGTATTGTAGAAGATGAGAGAAAAATTCCAAATTCAACTACATGCTGGCAAGAAAGAACATCCTTGCAACCAAAATTGCTAGTACAATACCTGTAATGTCAGCGATGATACCTGTTAAGAGTGCGTAGCGGTATTTTTTTATTCCAATTGAGCCGAAATATACAGCAAGTACGTAAAAAGTTGTTTCAGAACTTCCAACCATTATTGCAGCAAGTTTTGTCACGTAAGAATCCGGTCCAAGATTTTTTGCTATTTCTGAAAACAATCCTAATGTTGCCGACCCGGAAAGTGAGCGTGTAAAAATTATTGGAATTATATCCGGCGGAACAAAACTATTTGCAAAATTTTTAAGTATATCTAAAATTCCAGAAGCTTTAAACATAGAAACGGCAACAATAATAGCAACTAAATATGGAATTATTGACACTGCAACTTTAAAACCGTCTTTTGCACCTTCTATAAATTCTTCATAGACAGGAACTTTTTTTGCCATGCCTAGTGTTAAAATTGTCAAAATCATGACCGGAAGTATGTATAGTGAAATTGTTTCAATCATACTTCCTCCAAATTTTTCTTAATATAATAGCTGCTACAATTGCAATAATGAATGATAACGTTGTAACAATCAAGGTCGGTAATATAATTTCGGTCGGATTTTTTGCACCAACACCCACTAAAATCGCAATAACTGTTGCGGGGATTATTTGAAAGCCGGCAGTATTCATGCCTAAGAACATGCACATTGAATCTGTCGCTTTGTCTTTATTCGGATTATCTTCTTGTAGTTCTTTCATTACTTTTAAACCGATTGGGGTCGCTGCATTTGTTAAGCCAAGAGCATTTGCTGCTATACTCATCGTTATATCACCCGTCGCCGGACTATTTTTTTTTATGTCTTTAAACAAAAATCTTGTAATCGGATATAACAATTTCGAAATAAGTTGAACTAGTCCTGATTTTTCGGCAATTCTCATTATTCCAAGCCAAAAAGCCATAATGCCGATTAGAGAAAGTGCAATTTCTACAGCAGTGTTACATGATGTTAACATTGCATTCACGACTTCAGGAAGCCTATGATTCAATATTCCTGCTATTAACGATACAAAAATTAATAAAAAAAATATATAATTCATAAAGTTATTTTAGAAAAAAAATTGGCATTTGTCACCATGTTTATATTAGTATATAATAAGATGTAAATGTACAATATGGGATAGAGTAGGTTTATGGCAGATACAAATAATTTTACGGAGATTACTGAGAACTTTGATACAATAAAAGCGCTTTTAAATTCAATCAGAGCGCAAGGTATACTTAATACTTCTGATGTTGATAAACTTCTTGCAGGTATAAATTCTAAGTTGGAAAAAATTAATACCGAAGAAGATATTGATTTAATCAAAATTTTCTTGTCTGAATTGAAACAAAATTTGGATGAACGCCATAACGTATTACTATCAAAATTTGGCGCAATAGAATCTCTTTTCTCAAATTTATTGAAAAATAGTTCTGAAATGCTTAAGTCTAGTGAAGTTAAAGAACTGTTTGACATCGTAGCGACAAATTTATCAGTATTTTCAAGAGAAGTTGTATCTCAAAAAGAAACTTTGACTGATATTACATTGAGATTAGATGCTATGCGTTCTGACGATTCTCAAAAGAAAGAAATTATTAAGAATGTTTCTATCCTAAAAAATGATATTGATAGATTGACAAATGGCTTTGATTCTATTGTTTTGAGCTTGAATGAAAACTTTAAGACAATTATAAAAACTATAGCCAATATTGATCCGTCAGAAAATATTAATAAGTTCGGTGAAGAGATTAAAGATATTGTAAATTCTTCTAATACAATACTTTCTGCGCTTCAAATGTTGGATAAAAAGAATTTACAAATTGAAGATGTGCTGCGTGGTTTGGCAACTGCTGATGACTTAGCTTCGGCTAAAAAATCAATTGGTGATTTGGCTATTCAAGAACAAGCTTTGACACAGTCAATTTCTGCTTTATCTGAAAAATATTATAAGATTGATAATCTTGCAGATAAGATTGATGCATCAGTTGATATTATTGCCGGTTTAAAGACTGTAATATTTGAAAAAGATGCTCAAAGTGCAGCTGCTGTTATTGATAAGCTTGCAGACTTGCAAAACAGTGTTATAAATATCACTACAAATGAACAGTTTGAGGAATTTAAGCAAGAATTAGAAAAAACTCTGAATGAAATTTTGAGTCAGTCAAGTAGTTTGAATTCAGTATTTGCTCAAACTTCTGATGAAATCAAAAGAATTTCAGAAGCTGTATTTGCACTTGATATAAACGCAAACTTTAAGGCTTTATCTGCAGAAGTTACAAAATCAGAGCAGGCTTTGAGAGAACATGTTAGTGTAGAATCCGGAAAAACTTCTCAATTGGTTGATGTAAATTCTACACGTATCATTAACGAAATTTCAAACGGTGCAACACATCTTGCGGAAAGTTTCAATAATGCGCATTCTACATTATCACAGTTATGTGAAAAGAGTTTTAATGATGTAGAAGAAAATATCATTAATTTAAAATCTGTAGTAAAACAAATCGATGAAAATAATGTATCTGCTAATAATGCAATATTTTCAAATATTACAGATAGATTAGCATTGTTTGAAAATGATTTGAAATCATCATTGGAAAAACAAGAAGATTCTGTTGCAGTATCATCTTCTAAACTTCTGGAACAAATTGCCGGAATTAAAGATTTATCAGGAGTTCTTGATTACAAAATTGACTCTTCTGTTATTGAAATTAATAATGCAAAAAGTGAATTTGCTGGCTTAAAAACGGCTGTTGAAAATGTTTTGGCTCTTGATTTCACATCAAAGGTAAAAGATTTGAAGGTTGATTTATATGCCGTAAAACAAGATTTATCTAATGCACTGGAAACAACTACTGGTGAATTGGAAGAAAAACTTAGTAATGACTTGTTTGGTAAATATGAACTGTTAATAAGTAAATTAGATAATGTTGAAACTGAATTTAAACAAGCTCAAAATTTAGCGTTAGGAAATTTAAAAAATTGTTTGGATAATATTTCTTCTTCTATCGTTGATGTTTTATCATACGTAAGTTCTGATAGAGAGCTTAATACTGAGTCTTTGGATTCCAAATTGGAAGAAATTTCTAAAGTTGTAACTGATACAAGCCTGAATTACATTGAAAACGTTAGAGATGTAGTGGATGTAATCAGAACTCAAGTTGATAACAATTTGAACTTGCTTCAAGAAGAAACAGTAAAACAAGCTGAAATTTTAAATTCAATAGTGATTAAAGGGAATGAGGATTTAAAATCTGACATTAAAAATTCTTACGATAAATTGCTTGAAGTTCAAGAAAATTTTGATGAAATAAAAAATGTTATATCTGAAAGTAATAGTTCATTAAGTAATAATTTCTCTACAGTAATTGAAACCGCAGGCAATTTGAGAGATGATTTTGAAGCAAAACTTTCTGCTCTAAAAAATGCGGTTTTAGAAAAAGTTGCGGATTTCCAACAAGAATTTACTTGTGATAACGCGGACAAGATTAGTGAAATTAAATTTGCTGCAGAAAACTTGCATACTAAAAATGTTCAGAATTCTTTGGATATTAAAAATGAATTAAAAGGCGAAATTGTAAGGCTTATTGGCGGAATCAAACTCAATGTAGAAGAACTTGCCGAACAGCTTGCTGGAACAATGCTTAAAGTTGAAGGGGCAAACCACGAAATCATAGATTTTATAAGAAATGATTTTGGTATTAAAGTTGATAAAACTATAGATGAATTGGAATTGCAAGTTTCTGATCTGTCAGGAGAATTGACCAATAAGGTTGAAGATGTTATAGGTAAGTTCGAAAATTTACAAACTTCTGTAAACTCTTTATCAACTAATACTACTAATTCTTTGACATCAACACTTGCAAAAATTTTGGATAATTTCATTGCATTAAAAAGTGTCTTGGCTACTTATGATGAAAAGTATGCTGAAAACTTAAAAGTTAATGTTGATGTTATAACAAATGATTTTGCAAAATTGCGTGATAGACTTAATGATGTTGATGCAAATATTGATGAAGATTTAACAAGGCAGTTATCACTTATTGAATCTAATTTTGAGCAGTTTGGTAATAATATTGCTCAGTTCTTTGAAGATACTAATAAACAATTAGATAGTTCAATCACAAGTGGCTTAGACAATATTTCTGATTCTGTTAAAAATTCTGTTTCACAAAATTTGGAACAGTATAAAGGTAAGATTGAAGAATTATTTAGCGATATAACCGTCAAGAATGACGAACAGCTGAAACTTATCAGTGCTAAGGTTTTAGAACTCAATAAAACGCTTAATGATTGTATGGAAGTGCAGAATGCTGCATCTGCTGAAAATCTTACTCAGATTGCAAATAATCTAAAAAATATTATAGATAATAATATTGAGCTAACTTCTGCAGATTATACGGCATTAAGAGAAAGTTTAACTGATTTCGCAAAAAATATAGAACTTCAAAATCAAAAAGCAGCGGAAACTCTTAAAGCACAGTTGGATGACATTGCAAAATATGTGGATAGTGGAATTGAACTTCAGGCGCAGGACGTAACTAATAAGTTTGACGAAATATCCGGTAAAATTTCTGTAACTTCTGATAAAATTAATGAGATTAGAAGTGATATTAGTACTAAAATTTTGGATGTAACGGATTTAATTACAAATACAAAGTCTGCTAACCTTTCAAATACCAATGAAAAGACTACTTTAATACTAAGTAAGTTGGATGAAGTTGCCGGCAATCTTGCGGAAAAGAATAATTTAGTTTTAAATTCTTATACTGAAAAAGCAGATGGATTAAATAATCTTATAAATGACAATATAAGTGACGTAAAATCTGATTTATCAGAAGGTTTTGCTTCCGTAATTGATGAAAACCAAACTGTTAAGAATGTTATAAAAGAAGTAATTGAACAAAATTATAATGATTTGTCTGAAAAGTTAAACAATCTTGCGGCTAAAAATGGTGAGAACACTGATGATTTAAAATCTGTAATTTCGTATAACGGTGAAAATATTATATCAAACCTGAAATCTATTGCTGACGGTACTGTTGATATTACAGAAGAAATAAAAGCTGCAGTTAAAGAAAATGGTGAAAAAATTGCAGCGGATTTTGTAAGTCTAAAACAGGATTCTGCCGACAGTTCCGATAAAATCTTAACTCTTATAGAAGGTAATAGTAATGAATTAACAAATTCTTTAGCAGATTTGATTAACGCTCATAACGTGGTTTCTCAAGAATTGAAGAGTTTGATTTCTCAAAATAACACAATAATCTCTGGCAAAATTGAGGAAGCATTTGTTAATAATGCGACGGAAAATGCTGCTCAAACAGAGGTTCTAAAAAATGTTATTTCAGAATCTGCATCTGATTTGAACACTAAAATTGCTAATGAATTAAATGAGTTAAGTGATTTAGCAAATAACTTGGCTGATGGTCAAAATCAAAACATTAAAGATTATGTTCAAATTATTTTGGATGAATTGAAAGCGATTAATAAAGATATAGATGACAAGAGTTTGTTAGTAAAAACGACCTTTGAAGAAAATATTTCATCTGAAATAAAGGAGCTTTTTGATAAAATTCATTCTTTATTTGAGGAAAATTCACTGAGTATATTGACACAATTGACTAACGAAAATTCAAAATTAGCTGATGATTTGAATGCACGTGCGATGGAATTTAAGGCAAATTTTGAAACATTAAATGAACGACTTGATAAAGATGAAATTTCAAGAATGAATGTTTTCCAAGCGCAACTTAAGGAATTAAGCGGTACTTTTAATGTTCTTATAGATGAAGCTAAAGCTGTTACAAAAGCCGAAGTTTCATCAATTTCTGAAACATTAATTCAAAATAGTCGTGAAGCAATGGAAGAAGTTGAACAATCGATAGAAGATAAGGTTAATGCAGTTTTAGCTTCCAGTGCTGATATTGCAGCCGGTGAACTTCAATCAATGGAAATGTTCACAAATAAAATTCTGGCACAAGTCGAAGTTAATAAAAAGACTGTTGTAGGTTGTCGTGATTTTGTTAATAATTTTGTAAAAAATGAATTAGAAATTATTGCTGATAGTATTGAAAAAGAAGCTGATGTGATTGTAAAAGATTTACTAGAACAAACAAGCTTGATGAAAGACTTCCAGCGTGATGAATTAGTAAAAATGGCTAATCAAATTGAAAATATGGTAGAGGAACATATTTATAACCATATTAATGATTTGAAAGGTTACTTGGATATAAAAACTGATAATTCAGTATTAAATAGCAAATTAGATAACATTACTGCTAACTTGAATAAATCGGCAGAAGATATACTCGCTGCCTCATCAAAATTACTTCAAGCGAGTGTATTTGATAATTCAATTGCTGATTTACGTGCATCAAATGAAGTTTTAATTGATACTATGGCAGAAAATCTTGATGCACAATTAAAGTTGTTTATCCGAGATAATGTATCTAATAAATTTGATGAACAATTTAAACTTTTTGATAAGAAGTTTACTGATACAGTTGTAGACAAGTATGAAGAAATTAAACTGATTTCTTCTAGATACAATAATTCTTTTGAAGCAATTCAAGGTTCTGTGTCAAATATGGTTTCAGAATTTGTAAAATCAAAAGATGAAATCAATAAGACAATTTTGACAAGCCTTAATGGAATTACCGGTTTTATTGATGAGTTGAATCAAAGCTTTGAGGACTTGAAAGCTCAAATTTCTAATAAGTCCTTTGATGAGGCATTCCAAGCTTCAATAAACAAACAGGTTGGCGGCATTGAGGAACTTGTTAAGGAACAGATGGGTTACTTAGAAGACATAAGTGAACTATGTTGTACTAATTTGCCTGAATTAACAGAGATGAATACTCTTGTTAAATATAGTGTAATGCAATCTGTTTCAAATTTAAGTGAAAAACTTGAAAATTCTGAAAATAATATCGGAAAAGAACTGACAGAATTAAAAACGGATATTATTACTCAGTTCTTGAATATCTTTAATCAAATATCGTTTGTTGCTGAGCAAGAAGAAATTCTTGATTTTATACAAGAAAAGCATTCAGAGCTGATAACAATTTTAAGTCATATAGTGACAACTGTTGATGATGTTCAAAATGTTAAAGATAATCTTTCTGTTGTTGACAATAAGGTCGATAATTTGAAAGAGGATATAGACCTAATAAATGAGAAAATTACTTCTATAATGTCTTCTAGCGGGGATATTGATTATGTTTACAGTTTGCAAGACTTAGAGTCTGATATTGCTAATTTACGATTGACTTTGAACGAAATCAAAGATAGTAATAAATCTAATGAATTAGATGAACTTGTAAATTCAACAAATGATGTTTATAAATTGGTTGAATCTCTTAAAAATGAGTTTCCAAAATTCGATAGTGAAGAGTTCAAAAAAGATTTTGAAGCATTAAGCGAGGATATTGTAAGCATTAGCACAAGAACTAATAAATTGATTTTGGCATCTGATGAATCATACAAAACATTGCAAGAAAATCTTCAAGATTTCAAACTTGTGATAAATGATTTGGATGAAAGAACTCGCAACTTCTCACAAGAAGTGGGCATCGAAAGAATTGATAACAAATTGGGTGCAATAAACTCAATGATTCAAAACGGTGCAAAAACAAATCAAGTATTTAACCAAGTGTTTGAATACCTTGCTGAGTGGGTTGATAATGCCGGTGCTCAAATTACTTCAATATCTGATAAAGTTGAAACGCTTGATGAGATCGGGCAAATCAAAGTTATGCTTGAAGACTTGAAAGCAGAAGCAGAAGATAATTCAGAAAGCAATGAACTGATAGAAGCTTTGAGTAATGTTTTTGATAAGCAAGCTAAAAAGATTTCATCTTTGGAAGCAAAGCTTGACAGAATGATTGTAGAATCTACAATAAGTAATAAAAACAATAAAATTGACATGTCACCGATGGAAGATACATTAAATAGATTCCTTGTGGCAATTGACAGTAGAATGGCTGAACAGCAAAATAAAATCCAATCTTTAGAACAAAAATTGGAAGATGTTATGTCAAAGGTTGATACAAAGGATACTGCTCAATTGACTAAAAAAGTTGGTGGTATGGATAGACAAATAGCGAAGTTAAACAAAAGTATTGAAAAAATAGCATCTCATGTTGTTGAAAAATGATATAGATAATTTAAAAAAAACGGTTAATAGCGAAATTCTGACTGACAGTGCAGAGTTATATTGTTATGCCGAAGATTCTGCAAATACAAATAAAGATTTGGAAAAACCCGATGTTGTTATATTCCCTGAAACGGTTGAGGATGTTCAGAATATTTTAAAATATGCCAATGATCACAATATTCCTGTTGTTTCACGGGGAGCAGGCACAAATATGGTTGGGGCTTGCACATGTCCTAAAGGCGGAATTGTATTGAACTTTACAAAGATGAACCAAATACTAGAGTTTAATCCAACTGACATGACAATGACCGTTCAACCAGGGGTTGTACTTGATGATATAAAAAAACTTGCTGCCTCAGAAGGTTTATTTTATCCTCCGGATCCGTCAAATTATAGAGTTTCTACTATTGGTGGCAGTATAGCACAATCTTCCGGCGGAGCTATGGGATTTAAGTATGGTACAACAAAGGATTATATTCTTAGTTTAACTGTAGTTTTAGCAGACGGTTCTGTGATGAAATTTGGAGCTAGAACTATTAAGGATGCTGTTGGTTATCATTTAAATCAGTTAATAATTGGAAGCGAAGGGACGCTCGCAATAGTTGTAGAGGCTGAATTAAAGCTTATTCCAAAACCTGAAGCAGAAAGAACTATATTAGCATATTATTCTTCTATTGAAGATGCAGTGAAGGGTGTGAACAATATTTTAAAAGCTAAAATATTTCCATCTACGATAGATTTTATGGATAAAAATTCTATTACAACGGTTGAGAATTTTAAACATTGTGGGCTTAAAACAGATATGGAAGCAATGCTTTTAATTAATATAGATGGTTTTGAAACTTCTATGGATTATCAACAGGAAAATGTACTTTCTGCTTTAAATACTTCGGGTGCTAAGCATGTAGAAATTGCTAAAACTGATGAACAAAAAGAAGAAATCTGGACTGCCAGACGTGCAAGCTTTGCAGCAACTGCTCAATTAGCACCGGATGTACTTTCTGATGATATAATTGTTCCTCGCTCAAAAATTACCCAAATGATTAGTGGATGCCGCGATATTTGCAATAAATACAACTTACAGGTATGTATGGTTGGACATCTTGGAGATGGAAACTTACATCCGCAAGTTGCATTGGATTTGAGTGATGATATGCAATTTAAAAATTATCAACAAGCCAAAGCAGAAATGTATGAACTTGTTATTGCTCTTGGAGGAACTATTTCTGCCGAACATGGAGTCGGAGTAGAAAAACTTTCATATTTAGAAGGCTTGGTTGAATCGAATGCTATTGATAAAATGCGTGAGATTAAACAGGTTTTTGACCCTAAAAATATTTTAAATCCGAATAAAATTTTTAATATATAGAAGGAGATGTAATGGATATTATAGTTATTTATTGTACAGTACCCGATAAAAAATTGGCAAAAGATATTACTAAGATTTTGCTTAAACATAAATTAGCAGCATGTGTAAGTATGGTTGACAAGGTTCAATCTGTATTTTCTTGGGATGGTGATATCTGTGAAGAAAAAGAAGTACTGATGATGATTAAAACAAGACGCTCTAATTATGGAAAAATAAAGTTGGTGATTGAAGATGCTCACCCTTATACTGTACCGGAAATTATTGCATTACCAATAGTAGATTGTAGTGAAGATTACTTAAAATGGATGATAAAAGAAACATCATCATAGCACTAAAAAATTATATAGAATCGCTGGGTGTTGTTGTAAATATAGGAAAAACAAAAGCTAGAGGAAACAAAGGTTTCTTTTTGAATAGGGGAGTTGATTCTTTTAGAATTGATATTTCTAAAAATATTGATGATAATGCAACTCTTTCAACTCTGTTGCATGAATTTGCTCACTATATTCATTATAAGTATGATTCTTCTTTAAAATCACTTGATTTTGTATTTGATGATTTTTCTGATGACATAAGAGAAGAATTAGTGAATATAACAGTTCAGAATGTTCCGAAGGATTTTGCAAAATCTTTATTGGATTTGAAATCTGAAACAGCAAAAGAAATTGATATATTAGCTGATAAAATTTCTAAGCAATATCCCGATTTTAAAAAGTCCGGTAATTTTAAACCATTTGAAAAAGGAATTAAACTCCCTGCAAAATACTTACTTAAGTATGACTGTATAAAATATTTTGGTAAAATTTATACAGTTCAAAATGTTGAGCATGACTTTGACTATTTATCAAATGAACAGATTTATTATATAAAATTAAAGTCACTGCAGCGCAAATATACAAGAATTAATACAAAAATAAGAAAGCTTAATAATTACTATAATCAGCCATCTGAGTTGTGGGCTCGTTTTTTTGAACTATTTTTTACCGATTTTAAATGCTCCAAAGAAATAGCACCAAAAGCTACTCAAATACTGAATAATCTGGCAAATAATTGCAAATATAGTGAGATATCTGATTTAAAAAAAATTTTTAAAATTTAGAAATAACATCTTTATTTTTATATAAAAATGTTATACAATAATAATGTACTAAGTTGAAAGAGCTAATGGCTAAGAAAAAAGTAAATTATATTCAGAATACACGTAGGGATGATACCAAACTTTTAGTTGGTATTGTTGTTGCGTTTTTGTTAGTAGCATGGTTTTGTAGTCCTCCGGGAAATAAATTTTTGCAAATTTGTTTCTGGGGCGATAATGTAAAATATACAGTTGCCAAAATAGTAAAGCCATCTTCTACTAATGAATATTTGCATCATCGTAATAATGCAATATATTTGGCTAAAATGTATCCAACAAAAGATGATGCTTTAAAAGAAATGAATAAGGCTATTGATGCTTTACCTAAGTATGCACCGGATAATGAATTAAAGTCTTTGTATAAAGATAGAGCCGAAATAAAACTTTATAAAGGCGATAAAAAAGGTGCATTGGATGATTTTATTAAATCAGGACAAATTTATTTCAATGATTATTTAAAAGTTGCAATGCTTTTTAAATCTTTAGGCAAGTATAGAGAAGCAATGTCTTACTGTAATAGTATTTTAAATCAAGATGGTAGTGCATATGCAGGTTTTGCTTGTATAGCAGATATATATAGTTCTGTCGATAGACCTGATTTAGCATTAAAGGCTTGGGACTTAGCTATTGATAGAAATGGCGGTAATCCAAGAGCTTATGTAGATAGAGCAAAAATTAAAAAAGCTATGGGTGATTTTACCGGATATGATGAAGATATAAAAATGGCTAGAAGTTTTTCGCCTAATATTGATATAGAGGCTTCTATTATAGATGATACTCTTTCTCCAAAAATATTGGCACTTAATATTCGTTAAACAAATCTTTATATTTAATTTATACTCTCTTTTGCTTGTTTGTTTTAAAATAGTAAATGAAATGTAAATAGCAAGCGGAGCATTGTGATATGAAGTATTCAGAGTATTCTGTAGTAGTGATAGGCAGCGGAGCAGCCGGTTTATATTCTGCGTTAAAAATCTCGCAGCAAATAGAACTTCCGGATGGAATTTTACTTTTAACAAAATCTAGTTTAGGAGAAAGTAACTCTATGTATGCTCAGGGTGGTATTGTTGGTGTTTTACATCAAAACCCTGCAGATACAGTAGAAAGCCATGTTAGGGATACTCTTAATGCTGGTGCAGGTTTGAATGATGCAGCAGCTGTAGAATATATCTCTCAAGCATCTGACGAAGTTGTTAATGATTTAATGGATTGCGGGGTTAATTTTGATAAAGATTTAAATGGCAATTTAACATTCACTCTAGAAGCTGCTCATAGCATGAGAAGAATTCTTCATGCCGGAGGTGATGCTACTGGTAAAGGTATTACAGAAGCTTTATGCAGTCGAGTTAATGAAGATGAAAATATCACGGTTGCTCAAAATGCTATAGCAGTAGAAGCTCTTGTTGATTCTGACCAAGAATGTAAAGGTGTTATTATTTATAATGAATTGACCGGTGAGCATGAAATTGTTTACACATCAGCTCTTGTTCTCGCAACCGGTGGTTTGGGTCAATTGTACAAATATACAACAAATCCGGATGGTGCAACCGGTGATGGTATTGATTTAGCATATAATGCGGGTGCAATTATTCAAGATATAGAATTTGTTCAATTCCATCCGACGGCTTTAGCGTTGAGTCCGGAAAGTAAGGATAGATTCTTGATTTCAGAAGCTGTTCGTGGCGAAGGTGCTAAGTTAGTCAATAATCATGGTAATGAATTTATGTCAAAATATCACGATAAGCGTGAACTTGCTCCTCGTGATATTGTAACGAGAGCTATATTTAATGAAATGAGTGAAGAACATAAGAGTAATGTATTCTTGAACGCTTCAATGATTGATTCTGTGAAATTGTTCAAGAGATTTCCAACAATATCAAAAAGATGTGATTCTTGTGGTATAGATATATCTAAAAAGCCTATACCAGTTGCTCCTGCAGCACATTACAGTATGGGTGGAATAAAAGCAACTGTTGAAGGTAGAACTTCTTTAAGAGGGCTTTATGCAATTGGAGAATGCGCTTCTACAGGCTTGCATGGAGCAAATAGACTTGCAAGCAATTCTCTATTAGAGTGTGTTGTTTGTGCATATGAATTAGCTGATTACTTGTCATTTGCAAATTTAAGCACGCCTAAAAAGATTGATGATAATATAAGAAAAACCATTGACGTGTATTCTCAACCAATTAGTGATTTAGATTTTGATATTCCATCAATGAAATCAAAATTAAAAGATATTATGTGGAATGGTGCCGGTATTATACGTTCAGAGCAATCTTTAAAACAAGCACAAAATGAACTTGAAAAATTGAAAAATAGTTTTAAACGTACAAGAAAATGCTTGAATCAAGATGAGTACGAATTCAGAAATATGCTTACCGTTGCCGGACTTATTATTGAAGCTGCACTTGATAGAAAAGAATCAAGAGGAGCACATTGCCGTTCTGATTACAAAAACAAAGAGTCTGTTGCAAGACATTCAAACATAATAAAAACTGAAAAAGAGGAGTTAGAGTATGTTAAATAGATTTTTTATAGAAGAACACGTTAAAGCTGCTTTGCAGGAAGATATTGGTTTTGGTGATATTACAACAGATTATTTAACCACAGAAGATGATACAATGAGTTGTGCATTGAACTCTCGTGTTGATGGTATTTTCTGCGGTAAAGAAGTTTTTGAAACAGTGTTTAAGATACTTTCTCCAAAAGTAAATATTAAATTTTACTTCAATGATGGTGATGTGATTAAAAAAGGTGATAAAATAGCTGACATTGATGGCCCTGCAAGATATATTCTTATGGGTGAACGAACTGCGTTAAACTATGTACAAAGAATGAGTGGTATTGCAACTGAAACTAACAAGTATCAAAAAGCTGTTGGTGAATATCATGCAAAGATTGTTGATACAAGAAAAACTACTCCAGGGTTTAGAGCTTTTGAAAAATATTCAGTAAAAACAGGCGGCGGTAGTTTACATAGATTTAATCTTGCAGATTGCGCAATGATTAAAGATAATCACATCAAGTTTTCAGGTTCATTAACTAATGCTGTAGAAAAATTAAAAAAACATATTTCTCATGCTCATAAAATTGAAGTTGAATGCGATACATTGGAACAAGTAAAAGAGGCATTGGCTTGCGGAGTTGATATTATTATGCTTGATAATATGAGCCTTGATATGATGAGAGAAGGTGTAAAACTTATTAATGGCAAAGCTATTGTTGAAGCGAGTGGAAATGTTAATTTGAATACGGTAAAAGATATAGCTTCAACCGGTGTTGATATAATCTCATCAAGTGCAATTGTTGCTAAAGCGCCGACTTTGGATCTTGGTTTGGATATGTAATTAATAATCCTTTTGTAACTTTTCTAATTCAGTATCTAATTCGTGCTTCTGTGTTCTAATATCACGGAGGTTGTTATCGAGCTCGTGTGACTGTTCTCGAATCTTGTTCATTTCAAGATTTAGTTCACGCTTCTCTTGAGCGATACGATTAGTTTCGTTGTCTAAATCACGTTTTTGATTTTCTATATTACGTTCTTCTTGTGCAATGTTATTTCTTTTGAATGTATTAGTGAATCTTGTATAAGTTGGTTGTATAGAAGTTATTTTCATATGACCTCCGGTATTACTAATAAAACTTATAAAAATAAAATTTGCTATTATAATCGGAAGAATTTATGATAAACTAAATAATAACTCCTCGTAGCTCAGTTGGATAGAGTGTAGGTCTCCGAAGCCTAAGATCATGGGTTCGAATCCCATCGAGGAGGGTTTATTTATAAAGCTATTACCTCAACATTATCTAAATTTACACGTTGGCGTGCTTGCCATAGGTCGTATTCTTGCTGCATATTAAGCCATAGCTCAGGAGATGTACCAAATGCCTTGGCGAGTTTGAGAGCCATTTCTGCAGTTATACCATTTTTACAATTTACTAATTCAGAAGCTGTTGTTCTAGATACGCCTATTTTTAAAGCAAATGCTGTAACTGTTAATTTGTAGTCAGGTAAATATAAATCTTTTAGAATTTCACCTGGATGTGGTGGGTTAAACATTTTCATAAAATACTCCTTTTTAGTGATAATCTTGATAATCAACAATAAAAACATCTTGTGATTTTTCGTCGAACTTAAATGTTATTCGCCAGTTCGCTTGTACTGTAATTGAATATAAATTTGACATATCTCCTTTTAGTTTGTGAAAACGTAACGATGGTAATTTCAAATCATCTGTAGATGTCATAGCATCAAGTATTAAAAGAATTTGTCTTAGACATTTTGCGTGTATAGCTTGAATGCCTTTAGTTGTACCTGTAGAGTAAAAATCTTCAAGTCCTTTGTGTTTAAATGATTTAATCATATTTATATTATAACTTGTAAACTAATGGTTGTCAATTGATGATGGTATAATTAATATAGTTTTATTTCTGTTCAAAATATGCTATACTTTAAAGGTAGCTTGGAATTAGAGGAATACACAAGTGGGTTTCTTTGATAGTATAAGAAATTTTAAAAATCAATTAGATCAAGTCGAATCAACTGTTTATACAGGAAAGCAGTCATTGCTTGAAGTGTATGAAATTAATGCAAAATTGGAAGCCGAAATTGCAGATAGAACGCGCGAACTTGATAGAGCAAATCGTCAGATGCTTACTTTGCAGCATATTTGGGACATGATGAATTCTTCTAAGCCGCTATCAAGCGTTTTGAATGCTATTGTAAATAGTTTGCAAGGTGAACTTGGGTATTTATGCAGTTTTATAGTGAAACAAAAAGCTGATAATGAAGGTGAATACTTGCAAATAGTCGCTTCTTCAAGTGAAAAAATAAACAATATGTTTCTGCAAAGATTTCGCTGTGATGTTTCAGAATACAGAATGCAGTTTCCAAATATTAGTGAAATAAGAGATTCTATAAAGAATAATCAAATATTTCAATCAACTAATATTGTGCAATTAACTAAAGGCTTTATGCCATCATTGGATGAAAATAAAGTTAGAACATTTTTAAAAGATGCTAAGATGAAATCTTATATACTCGTACCTCTAATGTCTAAACATACACATTTTGGCTCTTTGATAGTATTTTCATCAAGAGAAAGTATAAGTGATAGCGAATTAAACTTTTTAAATCTTTTTGCAAAACAAATTGAACTTGCAATCACTATCGCAGATTTATTCCAAGCCGTAAAGGAACAAGCTATTACAGATGGTATGACCGGACTTTACAACAGACGTTATTTTGAAGAATATATTAAAAAAGAAGCAGAACGTGCAGAACGTCAGAATCAAAAATTTACAGTTATTGGCTTGGATTTAGACCATTTAAAACAAATAAATGATACATACGGTCATAATTACGGAGATATTGCAATTAAAGCTATAGCAGAAGTCCTTAAAAATAATGCACGTTCGATTGATATCGCAGCAAGAATAGGTGGTGAAGAATTTAACCTGCTTCTTCCTGGAGTTGATTCAGCTGGTGGCTGCATTGCAGCGGAACGTATTAGAAAGGCAATTGCAGCGGTTGAATTGGAGAAAATTGGTCATATTACCGCAAGTTTAGGTGTTGCAACCTATTTAGAGCAATCAGAAGATATCGAAGATTTGCTAGAGTTGGCTGATAGAGCGATGTATGAATCAAAGCGCAATGGTAGAAATAGAGTGACGATTGCTCGTCCTGATTATGAAACTTCTTGGCAAGAAATTGCGGTAAATACATTTGTTGATATTTTAACAAAACATAGAATTCCGATTGATGACAAATCTTCTAGGCTTTTAACCTGTAAATTACAAGATATGAGCACTAATAATACGAAGTTGTATCAAGTCGCAGATGCTCTTGTAAGCACTTATAATCCGGAACATATTGAAGGCAGCGTAAAGCAAAAAGTAGAACTAGCGACACTTCTTGCAAAACGATTTGACTTAACAAAAAACGAAATTGACAAATTAAAAATAGCGGTTTTACTTTATGATATTGGCAATACAATGCTGCCTAAGGAAGTTTTAAGAAAAAAAGAACCTTTAACAGAAGCTGAGAAGGACTCTATAAAAAAACATCCGTTGCTTGCAGCTAGAGAAATCTTGCGTCCAATCTCTAATGTAGTGGATGTTCTTCCAATTATTGAAAAACATCACGAAAACTGGAATGGTTCAGGTTATCCGGCAAAAATAGCAGGAGATGAAATTCCAATTGAGTCACAAATTATTTTAATAATTGACTCTTATTTTGCTTTGTTAGAAAATCGACCTTACAGAGAAGCTATGTCTACGGATGAGGCTCTTGATTTAATTAGAGAAGAAAGTAACAAAAAATGGAGTGATAAGTTGACACATGAATTTATCTCTTTAATAAGGAATGAAGGATAGAGGTTTTAATTAGCAAGTGATTGAGTTATTAATTTTATTTGAACTAAGCCGAAAAGTTCTAACAATGTATGGAGTTTCTAAAGAAATAAGAAGTGAGTTTTCTGTTCTTACAACCCCGAGTTATGGAACGATAAAGCCAGCTTTATCCAGACTTCTAGAGTCCGGTTTTATAAAATCACAGAAAACTATGTCGAGTGGTGGTCGTCCTTCTATTTATTATTCCATAACTAATGATGGTATTGAAGAATTAAAACGGCTTTTAGTAGCACCGCCTTTAGAAAATCCAATTCAATTCTTGACTTCAGCTAGAATTAAACTAGCTTGTGCAGGTGTATTGAATAATGAAGAACAGTTAATTATGTTTAAACGTCTGAAATCAAAGGCTGAAAGTATATTGATTGATACAAAAAATCTAGTAAAAACAAAGGAACTTTCGTATTTTCCAAATATGGTTTTTGATAACTTAACTTGTGAATACAGAAATTTTATTTCTCTTGTGGAGGGATTTGCTAATGCCGGCAGTCGTTAGTTCAGTTTTAGCGGATTCTATAGCGGAAGAATTAGAAATAGAAACCGGTGATATTTTGCTCTCAATTGATGGTGAAAAATTGCAGGATATGATTGATTACAATTATCTTTGCAAAAATGAATTAATTACAGTGGAAATTCAGAAAAAAAATGGCGAAATTGAAGAAATTGAGCTGGAAAAAGATTATGACGAAGATTTGGGTATTGTTTTTGAAAGTGCTGTCTTCGATAGAGTTAAACCTTGCTTAAATAATTGTATTTTTTGCTTCGTTGCACAGCAGCCAAAAGGACTTAGAAAAACTCTTTACATAAAGGATGATGATTATAGGCTATCATATCTGCAAGGTACTTATATTACGACTACAAATCTAAATGATAAAGATAGAGAACGTATTTCAAGACTACATCTTGGCCCGTTTTATGTTTCTGTTCATACAACTAATCCTGAATTACGTGCAAAAATGCTGAGAAATCCAAATGCAGCAAAAATCATGGATAATTTGAGATGGTTTAAGAATAACGAAATTCCTTTTCATACTCAAATTGTACTTTGCCCTGGGTATAATGATGGAGCAGAATTAGATAGGACGCTAAAGGATTTGTCCTCTTTAGGTGATGCTGTGTTATCAATTGCAATTGTGCCAGTTGGAATTACGCAATTTAGGGCAGATGAATTAAAAACTGTTGATAGTGAGATTGCTAAAAAAACAATAGAAATTGCATCTAAATATCCAAAGGCAACTTGTTCTGATGAATTTTTTCTTTTAGCAGGTGAAAGTATCCCTGATTCTGATTATTATGGTAATTTTTCACAACTTGATGATGGTGTTGGTTCTTTGAGAACTATAATGGATGATTTTGACACAATGGAGCTACCGGAAGAACTCGCTGAACCTTTAACGATATGTTTTGCATGTTCGGTTGCTGCAAAATCTGCATTTGAACATATTTCTGCCGGACTAAACAAAATAAAAAATCTTACAACAATTGTAAACCCTGTAAAATCAACTTATTGGGGAAAGAATATAACTGTTGCGGGATTGATAACATCAGAAGATTTGATTAATTCTATTAAGGATGTTGAAGCGGATTATATAGTTGTTCCATCTATAATGCTTAAACCGTATACAAACTTATTTTTAGATGGTAATTCTCTGGATTATGTAAAAGAAAAAACTGGAAAAACGCTCTTTGTGACAACAGAAAATTACTCTGTATGCGAAGTTGTTGATTTGATTAATGATTATGTATAACAAAATAAAATAAATAGCTCAGTGTAAAATATTATACTGAGCTATTTATAAAACTTATTATAAAAACTATTTTTTAGATGTCACTTTTTCCGGTTCTAAGAATATACCAAAGAACAATGAGCCAAATGCAAATACCATCGCAATAGCTATACAAATAACAATATAATTATTAAGCATCATTTTCTCCTAACTTTTTAAAATAATATCGAATTTTATAAATGACTGCTGACATGCTCATTGCAATAACTACAATTGAAACACCATTCAGTAAAATAACAACTTTTAGAGGATAGTTAGTATTTGATACAATCCATCCAATGCCAGCTACAAGGGCTGTTGACATTAATGTAAACAATAATTTATACCAACTAATTTTTTCTTTGCATAAGTCATTATTCATAGAAATAATATAGCACAAATTGCAAAAAATATCATCATAATTTACATCTAAAATAGTGATTTTATTATTAATATTTTCTTATCTATAATTAATGTAAATTAAATATAAGTAAATCGGGTAATATACTGCACAATGTGTCTATTATTTAATATAATAGCAGGGTGTAAGCCCGATAGGAGGATATTTTTATGACAACAGCGGTAGGAACAGAGAAGAAAACAATAAGTGTAATTATTATTGAAGATTTTAAATTAACAAGAGTGGGTTTGAGATGTGCATTAAATTCCAATGAAGATATAAAAGTTGTTGCAGAAAGCGATAATGCTCTCGATGGGCTTAAACTGATTGCTCAATATTCACCGGATATTGTACTTATGGACTTAGGTCTTGCAGGTATGAACGGAATTGAAGCGACTGTTAAGGTTAAGGAAATGAATAAAGATATCAAAGTAATTGCTTTAACTTCCCACGATAGAGAAGAAGAAGTAATTGCAGCTTTATCATCCGGTGCTATGGCTTATTGCTTGAAAGATATCGATCCTTCTAAATTAGCGGATGTCATTAGGGATGTAAATAATGGGGTATGTTGGCTTGATCCTGTAATTGCAAGAAAAGTTTTAGATTCATTCCCAAAGCAAGAAACTATTGGAATTTTAAAAGATAAGGCTTCTGATGAAGGTCGTGTACCTTTGACAGAACGTGAGTATGAAGTTCTTAAACATCTTGTTGAAGGTAAAAGTAATACAGAGATTGCAAAAGAATTGATAGTTAGTGTTCATACTGCAAAAGCGCACGTATGCTCAATTTTGCAAAAGATGTGTGTAAATGATAGAGTTCAAGCTGCTGTAAAAGCCGTAAAAGAAGGACTTGTTTGATAAATTTTAGTATTGATAATTTTTAAACTTAATCTTGAAATATATCAAGGCAGTTGTCAAATGTTTGTTGACTGCCTTGTTTTGTTATGCTGCATTTTTATGATAAAATTTGTATATAAATTTATTTTAAGAGGTTTGGTTTGACTAAAAAAATTGCAATTACTGGAAAAAGCGGAAGTGGTAAAACTACTATCACTAAAGCTATGTTGAATATTTTACAAGAAAAATTTCCGACAAAATCTATTCTTTTGTTTGATAATGATTTAACAAGTGAGTTGGCTCACTCTTTCGGGCTTGATATAAGAAATACCATTTATGGTATTAGAAGCGGTAAGCACGAATATAAAACCGGTATTCCGGAAGGAATGACGAAACACGAATATATAGAATGGGCAATGGAAGATATTTTGGTACCGCTGAATGATAATGTTGATATTATTGTTTCTTGGTTTGTAGGTGCAAAAGATTGCAGGTGCCCGATTACAGCTCAAATTAATGATGCTTGCCAACGTTTGATTGAGAGATATGATTTTGTTATTTTTGATTGTGAATTTGATTTAAAATACTTGAATCAACTTGTAGATACTGATATTGACTTGGCTTTGATTATAACTAATCCGACAATTGATTCGATTAATTTGGCTAAACGTATAGCCGAATTCTCTGCAAAATACGCTGCTGGTGGTCAATTAGGTATTGTATTGAACAAAGTTAAAAACGAAGATATGAATGAAATTGCGGCTAATTTGGCAGAATCAGAAATTGATGTTTTAGGAACTGTTCCATTTGATGAAGCTTTGTCATCCGGTAAAATTGATAGAGTGTCAGAAAATGTTAAAAATGCTGTTAATGAATTCTATTTTAGACTAAATTTGCCACAGGAGAATAGCTAAGATGATTTTGGATGGAAAAGCTGTTTCTTTAAAAGTTTTGGATAAGGTAAAAGAGCGTGTCACTGGGCTTAGTGTAAAACCTCATCTTGTCGTTGTTCTAGTTGGGGAAAATCCTGCAAGTAAGATTTATGTTCGCAATAAAAAATTGGCAGCAGAAAAAGTCGGTATAAAATCTACGATTATTGAATTAGAAGAAAACACTACTGAAGATAAATTGCTTTCAATTATAAATGATTTGAACGAAGATAATGATGTAACAGGCATTTTGGTTCAGCTTCCGCTGCCTAACCATATTGATAAAAATAAAGTTATAATGGCGATTTCTCCAAAGAAAGATGTAGATGGTTTTTCTCCAGAAAATGTTGGTAAGTTGGCAATTGGTTTAGAACCATACTTTTATCCGGCTACTCCGCAAGGAATTTTAATGCTTTTGGATGAATACAATATTCCGGTAAGTGGTGCAGATGCTGTTGTTATTGGTCGTTCCAATATTGTAGGGCGTCCTATGGCGCAAATGCTTTTGAATAGAAATGCAACTGTAACAGTGTGCCATTCTTATACAAAAGACATTGAAAGCAAAATGAAAACCGCTGATATTGTAATATCTGCGGTTGGAAAAAAAGTTGTAAGATGTAAGATGGATAATAAAAATTCTGTTATCGTTGACGTCGGCATATTTAGAGATGCCAACGGCAAGCTTACCGGTGATGTTGATTTTGATATCGTATCACCAAGTGTAAAATATATATCGCCTGTTCCAGGGGGAGTCGGTCCAATGACGATTGCTTCTCTAATGTACAATGCTTCAAAAGTATACATATAAAATCTGCCGAGCTTAGCTCTATGATTGTAACAAGCCTGTATCTTGAGCTGCGTTTTGTACCGCTGTGTTTTCGGAATCTTTTTGTGCTCTTAATTGTTCCAACATAGCTTCATACATTGTTTGCATTGTATCGTATTCAATATCCATTTCTGCAAGTTCTAATGATAATTCTTCGTTATATTGTTTTACTTTAGCGTGTGCATATTCATCAGCTAATTTATCACTAAGAGTTTGATTCTTAGCTTTCCAAGTATTGTTTCCGATTTTGCATTCTTTATCTTCATTTTTAGCATCATCATAAGCGCTTTCCCATTTTTCTTCATACTTAACTTGTTTTTCAAGTTTAGCGCTATTCATTTCATACTTACCACTCCAATAAATTTGTTGTTGAGTGTAGTAGTTAATGTCTGCTTTAGTATTTAATAATGTTCCTAGTAATGCTGCTGTGTTAGCCATCTTCTTACGCCTTATATTTATCTTACATATATATAAAGTATTTAAAAAATATGTGATTTCACTAAGGCATAAATCTGTTACAAAACTTAATAATTATCGATGGTTTATAAAGTTATTTTGCATGAATTGGGGGATTAAATTAGCCCCCACCCTTCCCTCTCTGTCACTAACGTGACATCTCTCCCGCTCAATGGATGTTGCGGGCGAGAATTAAGTTTTAGAAGAGTCTGTACCTCCCCCTATAAAGGGAGGGAATGCGCCAAGCTTGTCGTTAGGAATTACTAATTATATTCATAAAACAAAACCACCGGCTATTATTAGTCGGCGGTTTATAAATACAAATTTATCATTCTTAGTTGTTGCTCAAAACTAATCTGAATGTTGCTAAGTTCTTGATAGACAACATTTTGTGTTTATTAGCTTGTTTTTCAGAAATAGCAAAAATTCTGCAAATTCTTTGAATTTCTTCGATATCTTTTCTTGAATCCAATCTGTATACGTTTTTGATTGGGTCTGCGATAACTGACATTGTTGCGTTTAGTTCTTCTTCTTTCATTATATAATCCTTATTAAAATTCTCTTATGTATATATAAAGTATTTCACTTTTTGAAAATTGCCTTTATTATTTGAAATGTGAAGTTATGTTAAGCAAATATATACATTATTAGCAGTGAAACCCTTGTTATGATTGCTAAATAAAAGTTTTTATTGTATGTTAATCGTGTGGTAGAAAATGCTTTAGATTTTAGTGTAATATTGGAGAAGTGCGGAGCTGGAAAAGAGGCTGCGCCGGTTGTTCTTTCTAATATTCAGCGAGAAGAAGAATTTCTAGATGACATTGTAGGTTTTTATGAATATCTATTAGCAAATGTAAAAGAGTCTGATTTGCTGAGTGGAATTATTAAACTTGCCGATTCGCATAAAAACCAGAAGATATTATCAAAACTGCTTGATATATTATTGTTAAAAAATATCGAAAAAGAAGACTCTGATGAGTATATAAATGCCCGAGTATTGGCAGCTAAGGCTATTGCTAATTATAAAGATACTTCTACAGTTGGTGCTTTGTTGTATTGTTTAAATGATAAAAATGAAAACTATAAAGTACGCTTGGCTTGTGCAGATTCGCTAGGAAGAGTTGGTGATAGGTTTGCTGTAGAGCCTTTGATTGATGTAGTAAGTGACGAAGATGAAAAATCCGTTTATGTAAAAGAGTCTGCAACCTTTGCGCTGGGACTGCTGGGTGATATGAGCGCAATTGATCCGCTTGTTGCGATAATGGATGCTAAACAAGGGCTTCTTGGTAAATTTTCATTCTTGAAGGAACGTATTGTAGAAGCTTTAGCCAGATTAAATCCAAATAATACGAAAGTTTTGAGAGTATTAAAAAATGCTCTTATGGATTCTGCTCCAATGGTAAGAATTAACGCTATCGAAGGACTAATGAATAGTGATTTTGAAGAGGCTCCAGTGTTGATTAAATCAGTTTTGCATGATGAGGATGAAGAGGTTCAAAAAAATGCATTGATTGCACTTTATAATATTTATGGCAGAGATATTTTAGACGAAGTTCTATCGCTACCTAGTTATAGCGAATTCTTAAAGGAAGAAGCAAAAAGCTTGATAGAAGAATATGAAGATAGCGAGGAAGAATAGAGTATTATGAAAAAAGCAATAATTTTACTATCTGGTGGGTTGGATTCTTTGGTTGCTTTAGGTTATCCACAAAATGAATATAAAATTGAGTTGGCTCTAACTTTTGATTATGGACAAAAATCTGCTAAGCAAGAAATTGAAGCTTCCTCAAATATTGCAAAATATTATAATATTGAGCATAAAATAATTAAGTTGGATTGGTTGAAAGAAATTTGCAAAACTGCTCTTGTTTCCGATAATGAAATACCTACAGAGGGTTTAGGGACGCAAGCAAGCGCAGCTTCTGTATGGGTACCTAATAGGAATGGCTTATTTTTGAATATAGCTGCGTCATTTGCTGATTCTTTCGGATATGATTATATTTTGTTTGGGGCGAATAAAGACGAAGGTGCAACTTTCCCTGATAATACAGAGGAATTTCGTAAACACATTTCAGAAGTATTTGAAACATCTACATTAAAGAAGCCTAAAGTTATAGCGCCCTTGATTAATTATTCTAAGGATGATATAGTAAAAATTGCAATGCAGAATTCAATGCCGTTGGAGTATTTACATAGTTGTTATGCGTCTGGAGATAAGCATTGTGGCAAATGTGAATCCTGTAGGCACTTGAAAAACGCACTAATCGCAAATCACGGGGAAAAGTATTTAGAAATTTTATTTGAGTAGGTTTATGAAGACAAAATTAATAGAAGAAGAGATTAAGTATATTGGTTCACAATTGGCGCCTCATTGGATTTATAAAAATTTTAAACTTCAAGGTGATGCAATTGTTGCATTTATAGGTGAATGTGAAGTTAAGTTGACCGAAATGGTTGACATCGAAGATGTTATTAATAATGAGCCGATTTATAGCAAATTGATGTTGAGCTTTATAACAGAACAATTCGGTGTAGAGCTTGTAGAAGGTGTTTTTAGACAACGACTTTTAATTTGTATAATAAAAGAATTATTAGAAGAACGTGGAGTCCTTGTTGTTAGAAACGGCGATGATTTGATGATTAACGGCAGAAAGCTTTCGGTTTCTATTGCTACAAAATCAACTACATCAATTTTGATTCATACAGGTTTAAATATTTTGTCAGAAGGTGCACCTGTAAAAGCTTCCGGTTTAACGAGCGAATTGGGAATCGAAGATATTAGAGAATTTGCTCTGGAAGTTATGAAGCGTTATTCAGAAGAAATTGAAGATATAAAATTAGCTAGTACTAAAGTTCGTGGAGTATAAAATGGGGAAACAATTCGGGTATAAAAAATACATGAAGAAAGAAGCTCAGAAAGATAACTCTTTAATTAAGATATTTATTCTTTCATTTTTTGGAATGCTTCTTGTGTTTACATTTTTAATAAAATCTTTTTCACCGTCTGTTGATACTTCTATAGGTGATTATCAGCAAGAAACTGTTGATTATCAACAGGATGAAACTAAAAAAATTGTAGATGATAGATTATCTATGATTCAAAGCGAAGATCAGGGAAAGAATTTCTCTGACTTGATGAGCAAAGCAGATGATGTTCAAAAAGATACTTCAAAGAGTAATGTTAATCAAAATACGACAGTAGATAATTCTAATAGCCAGTCAGGTGATGTTACTGTCGATGCTCCGCAGCCTGTTACACCAAAAGCTGAGCCTGTTTACAAGGTTTATGTCGGAACATATACTTCTGCAGAACAAGCTAAGGTTGCAAAAGAAATTATTCAAGAATCAGGTAACGGATTGAATCCGATTGTAAAATGTATCGGTTCTAATAATTATACATTACAAGTTGGACTTTTTAAAAGCAAACAAAGTGCAGAATCTTTATTATATACTGTACAGCAAAATCACCTTCCGGGAAGAGTTGTACAAGAATATTAAGGTTTGAAAATAAATCTTTACATCGTGCAATATTTTGATTAATTTTTCAAATTTTGTGATACATTATAATAAAGAAATCCGTTATGGGGAATTAAGACTATCATAGATTAGTATAGGAGATATTTGATGCCTAATTATTTGACGAAGGAAGAGATAAGACAGTGGAGAAGCTCACTCGAAAAAATAACACTGGAAGAATTTGCGGCCAGATTAGGAAAAGAAGTTGAAGAAAGTAAACCAACCTATGACGTTGTTGATATAGTAATGAAGAAGGGAACTTCTTCTAACACAAATTCAAAAATGAATGATGGTTTTTCTCAAATTGCAGAACGTGCATTTGAGCGTGAACGTCAAATTTCTCATACACCATTTTCAATTGGTAGAAATGAATTGTTGAATAAGAAAAAGGTTCAAGAAGTTGAAACTCCTAATGTTGAGCAAAAAGCTGTTGTACCCAAAAGGCAAATAAAAGAAGAGGCTCCTACTGTGTTGGAAAAGGTAGAAGAAGTAGCTGCTAAAAAAGATATACAAATAACATTAAAACGTTCACTTACAGATAGAGAACAAATGGTTTTTGATTATTTCTTAAATAATGTAGGTAAAACGGTTTATGCTAAAGATTTGGCAAGTTTGTTGGATTTACCAAGAGATTATATTTATAAATATATTAAAAACTTACGTGCAAAAATTGAAGGTGATAATTTGAAAAATGTACCTTCCGGCGGTTTTATGTTAACAGAGTAGAATATGAAAGTTGTTAATCTTCTGGAATTTTTGAATACTACAAAAGACTTGTACACATTGAGTTATGCTAAATGTGACGATGAGCTTGTAAATTTTCTTGATTTAATGACTGAAGACGAACAATTTACCCGTAGAATAGATTTAGGATTGGTTTACGTAAATCAAAAAACATTTGATAGTTTTACTATAGTAGACGGTATAAATCGTATATTGTCTTTGTCTTTACTTCTTCATGCTGTCTGTGAATGTTATAAAAAAACGTCTGCTCAGAATGATAAGGCGATTAGCACTATTCGTAAGAAGTACTTGTTGCATGGAGAGCGCTCAAAGCTTCGATTGAATGAGAAGGATGCTGTTATTTATAATAAAATTATCAATGGTGAAAGATTGTCCGGACACGAAAAACAGTCAAGGATGTTTGTTCTTTTGCATAATTTCTGGTTGCAGATTAAGTCTGAAAAGCTTCAAGCAGCCAATATTTTTACAATGTTAAAGAAGATTGAAATTACGCTTGTAGAAACGAACGACGTATCCAATAGAAATCTTTATTATAAATTAAATGAGAGTAAAAATATTAATCAACTTGATTTAATTACTGATTATTTGGCGGAAATCGGTTTAGAAAACGAATGGAAAAACATTAAGGATAAATATTTCTTAAATGATGATGAAGTTTGTGTGTTTTTAAAGGATTTCTTTATTACCAAATTTAATTACAAAAAATTCAATTCAGATCGTTTATATGAAAGTTTTGTAAATTACTTTGAAACAATGATGCAATATATTCCGGAAGATGAAATTCTTAGAAGAATGCAGCATTCAGCAATACTTTACTATAATATTATAAATGTAAATTTTGATAATGATGAAATTAAGGCTGCATTTATAAATATTAAAAAAGCTGGTGGTCAAGACACGTATGCTTATATATTGGATGTTTATGACGATTTTTCTAAGAATAATATAAGCGAATCAACCTTTATAGAAATATTGAATACTATATTAGAATATTTACGTAATCGTAACCAAAATGATAGTAATATCGGTTTTAATGAATTAATCCAATATCTAAATGCTTTTATTACTTGTAAATAATTTGTATCGGAAAATATATTAACGATAATTTTTATAATCGTTTTATACTATAAATAGGGATTAAGTATAATTGGATTATGGAGGTTTTTAATGGCCGAAAAGCAGGCTTTGCAGAATTATTGTCAGCAAGCTTTTGATGAACTTTATATTGTTGATTCTATCGTGAAAATGACTAAGAACTCTTGTTTGGAGCACGAGTTTAATGGGGAGTATTATGGTGCAAGCTGCGAAAGTTCAAAAAAGCTGAGCGCAGAAAGAAACAATTACATAAATATGCTGACTCTGTTATCAGAACGTATCTCAAATATTATCCACCTTAATGGGCTTATAGAAAATGAATTTTTACTACAGGATAACTCCAACGATTGCTGCTGATAAATAACAGCTTAAAGTACCGCAAATCAATGCTCTTAAGCCCAATCTTGCAAGGTTTTTCTTCTGGTTAGGTGCAAGTTCTCCAATACCACCAATTTGAATAGCAATTGAACCGAAGTTGCCGAAGCTGCAAAGAGCAAAGCTTGCTAGCATAAAACTTTTTGGTGTAATAATATTTGCAACGTGTGTTAAACCAACGTATGCAACCATTTCATTAAGTACAAGCTTAGTTCCCATTAATGCGCCAACAATAGATGCGTCTTTTAATGGAACACCAATAATAATCGCAAAGATTGCAAATACTTTACCTAAAATTAGTTTAAGTGATAAATGACTTAAGAATGCTAAGTGTGAGCAACCCGGAATATATTTATAGCAGAACATGCCACCAAGTCCTAATATCCAATCAATAAAGGCTACGAGTGCTACAAGCGCCAAAATCATTGCAGTAACGTTAATTGCAACTTTCATACCTTCAGAAGCACCATTTGAAATAGCTTCGAAGACATTTGCAAATGTTCTTCTTTTAGAAATTCTAATATGATCTCTTGTTTCAGGTTCACCGGTTTCCGGAAACACAATTTTTGTTAAAATCATTGCACCAGGGGCAGCCATAACTGATGATGCCAAGATGTAGTGTGCTGGAATTCCCATTCCTATATATATAGGCATTATTGCACCGGAAATACAAGCCATACTGCCAGCCATAGAGGCTAATAACTCAGAGCGTGTAAGTTTTTCTAAATACGGTTTAATCATAATTTGTGCTGTAATTTGACCAACAAAAGAACTTGCTACGTTAGATAGGGCTTCTGCACCAGATATGTGCATTATTTTATTCATAGCTTTGCCTAAAATTGCAACAACTCTTTGCATAATGCCATAATAATAAAGAATATTAACAAGTACCATCATGAAAATATTTGTACAAATCAGTTGAACTGCAAAAATACTGCTTCCGGCACCAAATAATTCATCTAATCTCATATTTTTTAGAAGAGGACCAAAAACAAATAGACCGCCTTCTGTAGCAAACTCAAGAACTTTTTGGATAAAAAGACCTATCATGAGGAACATTTTTTGACCAATTGGAACTTTAAAAATAAATATCGCTAATAATATTTGTAATAAAAATCCTGTTCCAATGGTTTTGTAATTAATTGCTTTTCTATTGTTAGACATCAAAAAAACAATCAAAAATATTACAACAATCCCAATTAGCCCGACAAATCTTTCCATCTATACTCCTTGATAAACTATCCCGAAACAATGTTATCATGAATATAAAAAAAACTCCATATAATAGTTAATTAACGAAAGTATCATCTAAGAATTTAATTCTAAATTGGCTTCCTGTCGGAATGGATACGTGACCACCTTTAGAGAAGAATGCGCAAATAGGAGATGTTAGTGTATTTAGACCAAAGCATATTGTACCGTATGCAAAAGGAAATGGTGATAATAATATTGTAGAGCCTTCGCCTCCAAGATTAATAGTCATGGTCATCATTTTGTTAAACATTGTTCTTCCCCAATTTCCCTTTTGGTAAGTTGTTTTTAAATAAGTTCTATTTCCTTTAATATTGTTGAGAAAAATCATTTTGTCATTAGCTCTTGTAATGTAAGCATTTATAGGGACTGTTTGACCTTTATAAACCATTTTTCTTACTCTAATTACGACAAGCCCACCGTTACAAGTAATTTGTGGTTGGTGAGTTTCAATAATTTCTCCATAAAAAACAGTATTGGATGGAATTGTATACTTTTTCTTCACAAGAGGTTCTTTTGTATAAAATTTGATAGTGTTCCCTTTTGCCAACCAATCGTTAACTTTTGTCGAGTTAACAACATTAATTACTGTCCCTTTTTTTATTTTAATATTTCCCGAAAGAGCTTTTGGCACCGTATAATCAGGTTCTTTTGCAGGAATGTTTATTTCTTCTTTTACAGTCTGTTGTGCTTCATTTTTAGCTGATTCGTTGTATTTAGAAATGTCCGGAAGAGTCGGAAGTAATTCATTTGTATCTTCTGTATGCATGTCATGCTGTAATTTGCCGGAATTGTAGTTTTTTCTAATATCGTCATCAACAGTCATGTCCAAATCGAATGCTAAGCAGCTTTGGCATGACAATAATATTATTAAGTAAAATAAGATAACTTTTTTCATATTCTGAATAATAGCATAAATGCCCAAAGATACACTCCTCTTTTGATATGAGGTAATTAATATTGGTGGGTACACAAAACCGATTCAAAGCAAAAAGTATTTGTATCAATACCCACCCGCATTCGTAGCTCGCTCACGCTCGAACGACTGCGACCTCCCTAATAATGGAGGTTTCTTTGTTTATCCCAATTATGACTAAATGTAACAAATTTGTCACAAACTAGCAAAAATCTTTTTGCTTTGTTTTAAGATAAATGTGTAGACAGAAAATTTAGATTGGAAACTATGATGAAGATTCATACAACGCAAAATCTAAGCTCCTTGGGGAGAATGAAATCAACCGACAATAGTAATATCCCTAATGAAGAGATTAGATTGAATTATTCGGAACAGATGCGACTTAAAGATTCACAGCCTAAAGATGATACGTTTGTGGGCAAAGTGTCATTTAAGGGTAAAAAAGAATTTTTGAAGTCAGCAGAAAAGATGGCTGAGCATTATAAAAGCACCGCAGGAAAAGAGAAAAAATGGTATGATAGTATTCTCACCGGCGGTGTTTTTAATAAAGCATTGGATTTGATGAGTCACGAAGTATTCGTGCAAGCTGCTATTTCAGCAATAATCTGCTGTTTGGCAAGACCACTTACTATTATGGCTTTGCCATCAAAAGATAAAGAAAATAACATGTACGCATCAGCTCACTCAATTTCATCCGGTGCAGTTGGTGTTATTAGTTCACTTGCAATTAGTGTACCATTCTCAAAAGGTGTTAAACACGCACAAAAGAACTTGTTAACAAATTTGAAAGCAGAATTTTTGAAAGACATGTTCCCTCATATTGATTTGAAATCGATTACAGATGCAAAAGGTATGAGAAAACCAATGTCTGAATGGCTTGATAAAACCGGTCATAAGTTCTCAACAGAAACAAAGAACGTTATGATGGTAGCGAAACCACGACCAATCAAGAGTCTTTCTGAAAAGACTTTAAAAGCTGATTTTGGTTTTGATGTTGATATGAATGCTATAAAAAATAAACCTGTTAGCGAATGGGTTGATAAAAATGGTAATAAACTAAACTTAAAAGCTAAAGATATGTTTATTCAAATTAATGAAGAAGGTATGGGTAAAAATTACTTCTCATTAGGTTTGGCAGATAAGAATTTCTTAGGTGAAACATTTAAAGATTTAGATGTAAATACTATAGAAAAAGAAGGTAAGCGCATAAATCCTTTAGAATGGAAAAATAAAGATGGTTCACAGTTTATGCCTGATTTATTAGATAATGTTTACTTATCATCATATAAAGAAACATTTGAATCTATGCCATTATATTCTGGTGCAAAACGTACAGAAACAATGGGTAAAAAAGCAACAAAATATTGCGCATATCAAACAAATATTAAAGATTATGATGGTGCAAAAGTTCCTGAAAAATTAGGAACAAAGATTACACAAGACATGTTAGATGCAGATGCTAGTAACACAATCTTATATAAACTTTTGATTTGGTTACCTGATATTGTAACAAGACCAGTTGTAGCAGCGTCAACAATTGCATTGATTCCGGTTATCTTAAAAGAAGTTTTCCATTTGGAAAAGAAAAAGAAGCCTGAAGGAAGTCAAATCCAAATGCAAAATGAACAAAATAATGTTGCCCAAAAAGATGAAGAGAAGAAATCCGGAAAGGTGGCTGCATAATGAGAATACAATCTTTAAATACAATTAATTATAATCAGGTTAGAAAACAAAATGACAGTCAACCTGTAAAAGAAGAAAATAATAATCTATCTTTTAAAGGTGGTATGTGGGACGCTGTAGGTAAGTTTTATGGCGAAAATTATGCAGAAAAAATGCTTAACCAAAAATGGCTTCATTCTGTATCACATAAACTAGCTGGTGCATCTAACCAGATGACACAGCATATGGCAACAACAGGTTCATTGCTAACAAGTAGTGTATATTTTTATCAAACAGTAACTAACAAAAAACTTGATGCTGATAAAAGAAATACATTAGGTATTAACCAAGTTGGTTGTTTTATCGTTCCAACAGCTTGTGCATATGGCGTAGACCATTTATTAAAAGATTTTAATAAAAAAATGGAATATAGATATTCAGGCTTGATGCGTCAAAAAATGGCTAGTGGCGCATTATCTCAGCAAGAATGTGAAAAACTATCAAAGTCTTTAGGTTCGAAATTGAAGTTATTTGGGGCATTAATGGGGCTTGTAACATTTACAACAATTTACCGTTACGCAACTCCTGTAATTATTACTCCAATCGCAAACTGGGTTGGTGAACATTTTAATAAAAAGAAAAAAGAAAATGCGCAAATTGTAGAAATGAACCCAAGTGATAACAAGAATGGTATAAAAGAAACTGATAATAAAGAAATAAAACAATCTGCATAAATTTTATGCTACACAACAAAAAAAGTTCTTAAAATTTTTAAGGACTTTTTTTGTTATATAATTTTTTTATGGAATTTTGTTATTTAGAAGAGATTGATTCTACAAATAAATACGCTAAAGAGAATATTAAAAATTTGTCTGACATGACTGTTGTTTATACTTATAATCAGACAAATGGGCGTGGTCGTTTAAATAGAAAATGGAATAATACGGGGTATGATAATATCTACGCTTCTATTGTTTTAAAACCTTCGTCTGAAATGAAAGAAGTTTATTCGAATTTAACCCAATATTTATGTGTAGTTTTGGCTAAAACTTTTGAAGAATATAATGTTGTTCCAAAAATTAAATGGCCAAATGATATTCAAATTAACGGTAAAAAAATCTCCGGAATTTTAGCGGAAGGTGTTATTGAAGCCGGAAGATTGGAAGGTTTAGTATTGGGTTTTGGTGTAAATCTTAATACAAAGATAGAAAACTTATCTATTATTAATCAACCTGCAACATCTTTAGATGTTGAAACTGGGAAGTTTATAGATAAGAAAATTTTCTTAAAAAAACTTTTAGATAAATTTTGTTTGATGTATGATAAGTTTATTGAGGAAGGCTTTATATTAATAAAAAATGAGTATATAAGAAGAGCTGGTTTCCTTGATAAAGATATTAAAGTTAAGGTTTTTGATAAAGAAGTTTGTGGAAGAGCAGTTGGTTTAACAGATGATGGAGCCTTAAAATTAATTGATGAAGAAAATAAAGAACACGTACTTTTAATAGGAGATATTTTATGAATGAATTATTAGCACAAGGTATTGCCGTAATGTGCATTGGTATGGGAACAGTTCTTGCATTTTTATGCACAACTATTCTTTCAATGTTTATTATGTCAGCTGTTGTAAGAAAATTGAATACAATTTTCCCGGAAGTTGTTCCACAACCGGCTGGTGGCAGAGCAAAAAAAGCTTCAGCTTCTGATGATGCTGAAATTGCAGTAGCTATTTTATCAGCAATGTTTAAGAAATAAATTTTAGTGAATAGTGATTTGTGAGAGGTGAATAATTTCATTTACTTTAAATAATCTAAAAATTCTCACTGTTCACTATTCGCTCTTCACTGTTATAAAAAAGAAAGGGTATAAAAATGACAAAACTAATTAAAGTTATGGATACATCGTTCCGTGACGGTTTTCAATCAATTTATGGCGCAAAAGTTTTAGTTGAAGATTTTATTCCGGCACTTCAAGCAGCTGTAAATGCAGGTTTAAAACACTTCGAAACAGCAGGTGGTGCTAGATTCCAAGCTCCAATATTTTTCTGTAATGAAAATGCTTTTGAAACTATGGATAAAATTAGAGCAGCTGTTGGTCCTGACGTTAAATTACAATCTTTAGCAAGAGGTGTTAACGTTGTAGGTCTTAACTCTCAACCACGTGATATTATTGACTTGCACGCAAAAATGTTTGCAAAACACGGCGTCAACGTAGTTAGAAACTTCGATGCTTTAAATGATGTAAATAACTTAGTTGATTCAGCAAATTCTATTAAAAAATATGGTATGCAACACGAAGTAACAATCACAATGATGGAACTTCCATATGGTTGTGAAGGTGCTCATGACGTTGCTTTCTATGAAAGAGTTTTGAGAAGTATTTTAGACTCTGGCTTGCCATTCGATAGCTTGGCATTCAAAGATGCTTCTGGTACATCTCATCCAAGAAAAGTTTATGAAACAGTTAAAATGGCGCGTGAATTGTTGGGTCAAGATGCTCATATTCGTTTCCACTCTCATGAAACTGCCGGTACAGGCTTAGCTGCATATTTAGCCGCTCTTGATGGTGGTGCTGATGGTATCGACTTAGCTATGAAACCTGTTTCTGGTGGTACAGGTCAACCTGATATTATTTCTATGTGGCATGCATTGAAGGGTACTGAATATGATTTAGGTTTAGATATCAAGAAAATTATGGAAACAGAAGAAATCTTCAAAGAATGTATGAAAGATTATCCAATCTCTCCAATTTCTTTGGCTGTTAACCCAATTCTTATCCAAGCTCCACTTCCAGGTGGTGCAACAGCTACAACTGTTAACCAATTAAAAGATATGGGTATGTTAGATAAATTCCCTAAACTTATTGCAAATATGAAAGAAGTTGTTGAAAGAGGCGGTTTTGCTACGTCTGTAACTCCTGTTTCTCAATTCTATGCTCAACAATCATTCTTGAACGCAATTACTCCGGAACCATGGCAACAAGCTAACCCAGGTTACGCTAAGATGCTTCTAGGTTACTTCGGTAAAACTCCTTGCGAACCAGATCCAGAATTGGTTAAATGGGCTCAAGAAAAAATTGGTATGGAACCAACTACTGAAAAAGTTGTTGATATTAATGAAAAAGACCCAGAAAAGGGTATTGCAGCAGCTAAGAAAAGACTTGAAGAAGCTGGACTTCCTACAACTGATGAAAATATCTTCATTTCTGCAGCTTGTAAAGATGGTAACGTAGATAAGGGCATCGAATTCTTGCTAGGTAAAGGTCAGGTTTCTGTTAATAAATCTGCTAATAAAGAGGCAGCTCCAGCAGCTCAAGCTTCTGCTTCAGGCGAATATACAATCAAAGTTAACGGTAAAAATTACGCTGTTAAACTTGAAGGTGAAAACAAAGCTACTGTTAACGGTAAAACATATGATATCAATGTTAAAGCAGGTATTGAATCAAAAGCAGCTGCTTCATCTGGTTCTGGTGAAGAAGTTAAAGCAGGTTTACCTGGTAATGTATTAAGAATTGAAGTTTCTGAAGGCGATGAAGTAGCTGAAGGCGATGTATTATTGGTTGTTGAAGCTATGAAGATGGAAACAGAAATTAAATCACCAAAAGCAGGCGTTGTTCAATCTGTATTGGTTGCTCAAGGCGACAAAGTTGTTAGCGGTCAAGCATTGGTAACTTTGGGTTAATTAGGGGAGGTAAATAGTTATGAATATTACTGACGGTTTACATACTCTATGGGATTCGACAGGTATAATGGGTTTTGTGCATTCTGCACAAAACGCTGTTGCTGACCCTAGCTTGCAAGGTTTTGAACAAATCTTGCACATGCACGGACAATGGATTATGATTCTAATCTGCTTGTTCCTATTATGGCTTGGTATTAAGAAACAATTTGAACCATTGCTTCTTGTTCCTATTGCATTTGGTGGTTTGTTATCAAACATTCCAATGCCTTTAGGTGAAGAAATTGCTGGTCCTAACGGTTTCTTAGGTATTATATTTGAAGCTGGTATCCACAAAGGTTTATTCCCATTGATTATTTTTATGGGCGTAGGTGCAATGACAGACTTCGGTCCTTTGATTGCAAACCCTAAAACAGCATTATTAGGTGGTGCTGCTCAGTTCGGTATCTTCGGTGCTTTATTGATGGCATATTGCTTATTCGGTTTCTCAATGCCGGAAGCTGCATCAATCGGTATTATCGGTGGTGCTGACGGTCCTACTTCAATTTATGTAACTACAAAATTGGCTGAAAACTTACTTGGACCTATTGCAGTAGCAGCATATTCTTATATGGCTTTGGTTCCTGTAATTCAACCACCTATTATGAAATTATTGACAACAGAAGCAGAACGTAAAATTCAAATGACACAGTTAAGAGATGTTTCTAAGAGAGAAAAAATTGTATTTCCTCTAATGATTTTACTTCTTTGTGTAATTTTACTTCCAAGTGCTTGCCCACTTTTAGGTGCATTATGTTTCGGTAACTTATGTAAAGAATGTGGTGTTGTTGATAGACTTTCTGATACAATGCAAAACGCTTTAATCAATATTGTTACAATATTCTTAGGTTTATCAGTTGGTTCAAAATTATCTGCAAGCCAATTCTTGACAGTTCAAACATTATTCATCTTGCTTTTGGGTATCATCGCATTCTCACTTGCAACAGGTGCTGGTGTATTGATGGCTAAATTGATGAACTTATGTTCAAAAACAAAAATTAACCCACTTATTGGTTCAGCAGGTGTTTCTGCAGTTCCAATGGCAGCTCGTGTATCTAATAAAGTTGGTCTTGAAGCTAACCCTCAAAATTTCTTGTTAATGCACGCAATGGGTCCAAACGTAGCTGGTGTAATCGGTTCTGCAGTTGCTGCTGGTGTATTGCTTGCAATTTGCCACTAGGAAAATTTAATGTCAGGCTATGTCTGATTTTCAATACAAAAGAAGGCGCAAACACAGTTTGCGCCTTCTTATTATAAAATGATATTTAATTAAATATATAATTTTGCAAAGTCTAAGTCACTCTTAATTGTGATTTTAATATTAGTATAACTTCCGTTAACAATATAGACAGGAATATTTAATTCTTCTAGCATAGAGCAATCATCTGTAAAATTACCATCTTTAAGCTTTTCATGTGCTTGTTTAATAATATCTGTTCTGAACGCTTGTGGAGTTTGTGTATTATATAATTTAGAACGGTCAATTGTTCTGATTATTCTACCATCAGTATCAACTTCTTTAATTGTATCAGTTGTTTTAGTCATAACAGTTACTGCATTTTTATCAACGACAGCTTCTAGTACATAAGCAATTGTATCCTTTCTAATTAGAGGACGCGCACCGTCATGGATTAATACGTATTCATTCTTTACTACTTGAAGTGCGTTGTAAACTGATTTTTGTCTTGTGTTTCCCCCCTCAATAATTTTTATTTTAGGATTGTTAAACATTTCTTGTAATGTTGGAATTATAGAAATATTTGCAGAAATTATTATTTCGTCAATTTCATCGAAATCAATAAATTTTGCAATAGTTTCTTCGATTACAGTCTTGTCGTTAATGATTTCAAGTAATTTGTTTGTGCTGCCATATCTTGACGATGTACCGCCGGCAGTAATTATTAGTGAAAATTTGTTCATTCTTCCTCTCCAAAATGATTGTATAAATCTAATTCATTATAATTATAATATTTTTTATCACCTATTTTTAGTGTGTAATCTTGTTTTTTGGTAACTTCTCCGATTATTTCATACTCAGAAAGTTTTGGCAAAAAGTCTTTTGGTACAGCGGCAACAAGTTTATAATCCTCTGCTCCAAAAATTCCTTCTATATATTTCGAATTAATTGTAACGTCACTTGTTTTAGCTATTTGAAACAATGCTTCCGCTAAACCGTCTGATGTGTCCATCATTGCGTAATCCGATTGAATTTGTGTTGCAATCTTATATGCAAAATTCTCTTCTAATTGAGGCTCCAAATGTGCTCTAATTAGTTCTGTATTGTTGCCATTCTTCATCAATTCTTTTAAACCGGCAGAGCTTTTTCCAAATTTACCTTTTGTTATAATTGCATAACCAACCTTAGCATTACTTCTAGAAGAAATTTTGCGTCCCTCTGTCGTTCCTATTGCAGTTATTGAAATATAAACTTTATCAGCTCCTGTAATATCGCCACCAACAATTTTGGCACCTCTTAAGGCAGAGTTAGCTCCCTTGTAAAACTCATCAATGAATTCCGGTGATGTTTTTGACGGCAATGATAAAGCAATAGTAATATAAGCCGGCTTCGCACCGGAAGCTAAAACATCGCTAATGTTTACAGTTACAGCCTTATAACCCAATTGATATGGTGTGCACCAATTTAGTTTAAAATGGATATCCTCAACAAGACTATCTTGAGTTATTACAATTCCTAGTTCTTTTAAGTATGCACAATCATCACCTATAAATTCGCTCCCGATTTGTTTTTTTATTATATTTATAAAATCTTGTTCTTTCATATTCTTTGTTTTCGGTGTAATCCGTTTTATTATCCATACTCTACGTTCTTAATTAATTCAGTGTTTAATAAAAAAGGGTGAATTTTTAAATTCACCCTTTTTTATAATTAATTTTCTTGTTTCTTTAATGTCGGGAACGCGATTACATCACGGATTGTAGGTGAATTTGTTAATAACATAACTAATCTGTCAATTCCCATTCCCATACCGCCTGTAGGTGCCAGACCGTACTCTAATGCGTTAATATAATCTTCGTCATAAGACATTGCTTCTTCATCACCATTTGCTTTTGCTAAAGCTTGTGCTTCAAATCTATGTCTTTGATCGATTGGGTCAGTTAATTCAGAGAATGCATTTGCGATTTCCCAACCATTAACTCTTGTTTCAAAACGTTCTGTTAATCTGTCATTATCTCTGTGAACTTTTGCTAATGGAGAAATTTCACGAGGATAATCAATTATATGAACAGGTTGAATTAATGTAGGTTCAACTTTTGCTTCAAATACAGCTTCTACAACTTGTCCCCAGTTCATTGCTTCATCAACTTCAATATGCATTGCTTTAGCTTTATCATAAGCTTCTTTTGCAGTAAAGAATTCGCCAAAATCAACACCTGTGTATTCCTTGATAGCACCAAGCATAGTTTTTCTATCCCAAGGTGGAGTTAAATCAATTTCATTTTCTCCGTATTGGATTTTTGTAGTACCAAGAACTTCTTTTGCAACATATGCAACAAGATTTTCGGTTAATACCATCATTTCATTATAATCAACATAAGATTGATAAAGTTCAATCATTGTGAATTCTGGGTTGTGACGAGTGTCAATACCTTCATTACGGAAACATCTTGAAAGTTCGAAGATTTTTTCATGAAGTCCGCCAACCATAAGTCTTTTTAAGTGAAGCTCAGGAGCGATTCTTAATGTCAAATCCATGTCTAGCGTATTGTGATGTGTGATGAATGGTTTTGCATTTGCACCTGATGCTTGTGTATGAAGCATTGGAGTTTCAACTTCAATAAATCCTTGGTTGTACAAATATTCTCTAACTTTTTGTACAATCATGCTTCTTTTTCTGAAAGTATCTCTTGTTTTTTCATTAACAATCAAGTCAACATATCTTTGACGATATTTTGTTTCTGTATCAGACATTGTGTGATACATCTTTAATTGTTCTAATTTTTCTTCGCTAATTTGTTTGTTAGGTAGTGGAAGAAGTGATTTTGATAACATTTTGAATGTTTTAGCTTTGATTGATAATTCACCACGAGGAGTTCTTCTTATTGAGCCATAAAATCCTAGAATATCACCAATATCAACAAGTTTTAGCGTTTTTACCATATCAGGGTCCATATTTTCTTTGTGTGAGAAAATTTGGATTTTTCCAGTTGTATCCATTAAGTCGATAAACATGCCAGAATTTCTAATAGCCATGACTCTACCAGCTACAGAATAAAAATCTTCGGTTTCTTCTCCGGCAGGAAGATCTTTGTATTTTTCTTGTAAATACTTCGCATCTGCATCTTTATCAAATGCATATGGATATGGATTTATGCCTTTATCAGCCAATTCTGCAAGTTTTTGAATTCTTGTTTGCCTGATTGATTCTTTAGCTGAAATTGGCTCTTTTGTTTGTTGTGTCATATTTATTTACCTCATTTCTGATTACTATAATTAAATTTTACCATAAAATATTTTTGTGTAAAAATATGGTTATGAAGATTTTACCTATAAGACCGAATGTCGATTTAACAAAAAATAAATTAAAATCTGGGGCAAAATATGTAGAGCATAAAGTTAACAATTGTGTTCCGCAAAAGGTTAAGGAAAAGATTCCTAAGAAAGTAACTTGGGACAATTTTCCCGCTGTAGCAGGAGCCGTAGGACTATTAACTCCAATCCCTGGCGGCGCTTTGGTACTATATGGTCTTGCTAAATTAATTCAAATCGCAAGAAAAAAGATTCTTCACAAACCTTAATATAGAGATTTACATTTTAAACATGATTTGTTATACTCATGTTGTGAATAGTTTCTTAAAAAGAACGGTCAAATGACTCCGTTCTTTTTTTATTAGTAAAGTAGAAGAAAGGAGTTATATGAAACAAGACATCAATAGATACGAAGTATTAGAAAAGATAACTCCACTAATAGAAAATACGGCGATGAGATTTAATCTCATTCCTATTGAAATCGAGTTTGTGAAAGAAAATCACAAGTGGTTTTTAAGAATTTACCTTTATTCTTATGAAAAAGATATAACTCTTGAAGATTGCGAAAATGTAACAAGAAGCTTAAATGATTTTCTAGATGAATTAATACCTGTGAAATACTATTTAGAAGTATCTTCCCCTGGGTTAGAAAGAAAATTTAAGTCTGATAAAGAATTCTTAATCTTCAAAGGTAGACGCATTAGCTTAAAGTTAAAACAACCACTTGATGGTGAAACCGAAAAGATTTTTAAAGGCGAAATTCTTGATTGGGATGACAATACAGGGCTAAAGTTCTTAAGGTTTGATGACGCTGAAGAATTACAAATTCCAAAAGAAAACATACAGTCGGCAAAATTGTATATAGATTAAAATAAAAAGGAGAATATAAAATGATTAAAATCGGTACAGCATTATTTGAAGCTTGTGAAGAGCTAGAAAGAGAACGTGGAATATCTAAAGATGTTTTGATTTCATCTTTATGTGATGCAATGGTAGCCGCTTATAAAAAACACATGCATGTAAAAGAAGCTGCTAATATTGAAGCTATTTTGGATGAACAAACCGGAGAAATCGGTGTATTTAGTACAAAGACCGTTGTTGAAGAAGTTGAAGATCCTGATACTCAAATTTCTCTAGAAGAAGCAAAAGAAATTGACGAAGATGTTGAAGTTGATGACGAAGTTAAAATTGAAGTAACTCCTGAACAATTTGGACGTATTGCTGCTCAATCTGCTAAGCAAGTTATTACTCAAAGAATTAGAGATGCTGAAAGAAATAACATTTTAAATGAATTCTTAGAAAAGAAAGGTACTTTAGTAACTGGTATTATTCAAAGAGTTGAAAATAGAAACGTAATCGTTAATATTGGTAAAACTGATGCAATCATGCCTCAAAAAGAACAAATTCCTCGTGAATACTACAAACCTGGTAATAGAATCAGAGTATTTGTTCTTAACGTAAAAGAAACAAATAGATTGCCACAAGTAATCGTTTCTCACGCTCACTCAGAAATCGTTAGAGAATTATTTGAATTAGAAGTACCGGAAATTGAAGACGGTATTGTAGAAATCAAATCAATTGCCAGAGAAGCTGGTTTCAGAACAAAAATTGCTGTTTGGTCAAATGATCCGGAAGTAGATTCTGTAGGTGCTTGTATAGGACCTAGAGGTTCAAGAATTCAAACCATTGTTGGTGAATTGAAGAATGAAAAAATTGATATCGTAAGATGGTCACCAGATCCAGTTGAGTACATCGTTAACGCTATTTCTCCAGCTAGAGTTGTTTCTGTTGATATTATGACTGATGATGAAGAAACAAAAGATGCTTTAGTTGTAGTACCGGATGATCAACTTTCATTAGCTATTGGTAGAGAAGGTCAAAACGTAAGACTTGCACATAGATTAACTGGTTGGAAAATTGATATTAAGAGTGTTTCTCAAATGGAAAACGAAGAAGCTTCTAAAACTGCTAACTACGAATATCAAGAAGAAGTAGCTGATGAAGAAGAACGTCCTGTAGATTCTGACGAAATTCAAGAAGAAATTGAAGAAGAAATGAATCAACAAGCTCTTGATGAAGAAGATATGCAAGCTGAAGAAGCTGCAGAAGAAACTTCTGAAGAAGAATAAATTTTATATCTATATATCAAAGAAGACAAGGTATTAAGCCTTGTCTTTTTTTGATTTCTGTCATTGCGAGCGGAAGCAAAGCAATCCAGTCGCTAAACCGGTAAGGTGATATTAGTTATACTATACTAACTCAATTCAGCAATTTTTTTGTATAAATCAACTACTTCTTTTGATAAATTCTTTGGAATTATTATTTTGATTTTTGCATTCAAATCTCCATAACCGCTTGTTTTAGGTAATCCCATTTGTTTTAATCTCAGAGACTGACCGCTAGATACGCCAGCCGGTATTTTTATATTAATCTTACCGTGTAAAGTTGATATTTCTTTTGAACAACCTAAAACGGCTTCCGGAGGTGTGATTTCAACATCTTTGATTAAATTGTCACCATCAAATTCATATTCGCTGTCTTTAAAGTGAACAACAAGGTACAAATCACCTTTTTGACCATATTCATTAGTTTTGCCTTCACCTTTAAGACGAACTTTTTTACCTTCTGAAACACCTTTTGGAAGCTTTACTTTTACAGTTTTTGGAGTTGACAAAATTCCTGTTCCGCCACAGTGTGAACAGTAACCGCTACCACCACAATAAGGACATTTTTCCATGTCAGTGAAAGTTACTGTAATTGGCTTGCCGTCAAAAATTTCCTTTGCTGTTACATTTAAGTTCTTAGTGATATCAAGGTCTTCTGATTTAGGTTGCGCAGTTCTTCTTTGTCTTGTTTGTCCTTGATTAGCAGCTTGTCTAAAATCAAAACCGCCAAAATTTTGTCCTGCGGAATGAGTACCCATTCCACCCATCATGTCACCAAACAATGAACCGAAAAAGTCAGAGAAACCGCTTCCGCCAAAGTCAAAACTCTGCGCTCCACCGCCTTGGTTAAAATTGAAACTAAAGTTTTCAAATCCTGGAGGTGGTGTGTAATCTGCTCCACCTTGCCAATTAGAGCCTAAACTATCGTAACGTTGTCTTTTTGCTTTATCGGATAAAACTTCGTAAGCTTCATTTATATCCTTAAATTTTTCTTCAGCTTCTTTTGTTTTATTTACATCCGGATGGTATTTTCTTGCAAGTTTACGATAAGCAGACTTTATCGCTGCTTGATCAGCATCTCTGGAAACACCCAATATTTCATAATAATCTTTGTATTTCATATTAAGTCCTTCATATTTCTTTACATAATTATGATAATACAAAAAATTGTAAAACTTAATAAAATTAATCTTTTTTTAATAGTGTTTGTGATAGAATTTAGGAAAAGGACAAAATAGCAATGGATATAAAAAAGATATTATTTAGAACGAATTCAATCGATGTGGAAAAAGCACTTCCTGACGCGCTTGTATTGTGTGGAAAAGATGGAAAAATTCAATGGGTTAATGATGCAGCAGCAGAAATTTTTGAAACTTCTAAAATGCACTTGTTAACATCTAATATTGCTGATTTTATTGAAAATCCTATGAATTTGATTGAAAGTTCAATATTAATGCATAAACCTATTATTACAAAATTTGCGGGTAAAGAAGCTTACTTTGATATGACAGCAAAAGAAATTAATGAAGGTTATGTCCTTGATTTTCGTGATGCAGTTGCACCTGCTCCAGTAGTAACAGAACAAGATGTTGAAGAAGTTAATAGAGAAAAAAATAATTTTCTTGTTAAACTAACGAATGATTTAAAGGCTCCAATCCAATCTATAGTTGGTTTTTCTCAAGCGATGGCTGATGGTCTTGGTGGAGAAATGAGTGAGCAACAAGAAAAATATATTAGAATTATTAATAAAAATTCAACCGATTTAATGTATTTTGTTGGTAAATTACTTGAATTGTCACAAACTGAAAGTGTACAGCCAACTCCGGACAAAAAAGTTTTAGATGTTGCAAGCCTTGTTGGCTCTGTTGTTCGCTTCAATGAACAGCTATACAAGGGTAAAGATGTTAAGATTACTATATCGCAAGATGATGACTTTAAGAAAACAATTTCCACTGATGAAGAAATTTTGAAGAATATTTTACAAGATTTGTTGGAGGTTTTGTTAAAAGCAATTGATATGGGTGATATAAATATTCATTTATCAAATCCAAATGAAGAATATATAGCATCAAAAAATCTTGCAGCAGGTCAATATACTTTAATTTCACTATCCAGCAATTCAATGTTGCTTTCTGAAAACGATTTAGAATGTATTTTTGACCCATATAGGATTGTAGATTCTACTAACCGCAAAAATGTATTAAGAGCAATTGTTTTAGCAAGCGTTAAGAATTTAGTAAGAACTTTAAACGGTAATGTTTGGGTAGAATCTCAAATATTAAAGAATACAAGTTTTAATGTGATTATTCCAAACTAAATTTTGTATTGTAGTAAATGGGGTCAGTTGAGGTATTAAGGGATAGCTAATGAGTAGTGTAGTACTGAAAAATCTTGTTAAAAGTTATGATGGTAAGAAAAATATCATTGATGATATTAACCTAGAGATTAAAGATAAAGAGTTTATAGTTCTTGTTGGTTCTTCCGGTTGCGGAAAATCAACTATTTTACGTCTTATTTCCGGATTAGAAGAGGTTACTTCTGGCGAAATCCTTATTGATGATAAAGTTGTTAATAATACTCACCCTAAAGACAGAGATATTGCATTTGTATTCCAAAGTTATGCTTTATATCCACATATGAGTGTATATGAAAATATTGCTTTTGGGTTGAAGATGAGAAAATATCCTAAAAACGAAATAGAGACTAAAGTTAGAGAAGTTGCAAAAGCTTTAAATTTAGAAGATTTATTAGAACGCAAACCCAGACAGCTTTCTGGAGGTCAAAGACAAAGAGTTGCTTTAGGCAGAGCAATTGTAAGAAATCCTAAAGTGTTTTTAATGGATGAGCCGCTTTCCAATTTGGATGCTAATTTAAGAGTTCAAATGCGTTCTGAAATTAAACGTTTACATCAAAAACTTCAAACAACATTTATTTATGTTACGCATGATCAGACAGAAGCTTTAACTATGGGAGATAGAATTGTAGTTCTTGATAAAGGTAAAATTCAGCAGGCTGATACGCCGGAAGAGATTTATAACAATCCTAAAAACAAATTTGTAGCCGGATTTATTGGTCAAATGAATTTTATAAATATAAATGTACATAATGGTGTATTCAAGATAGAAGACAAAGATTTTAGAACAGGGAAAAACATTTCTGGTGCTTGTACAGTAGCTATAAGGGCTGAAAAAATGACAAATGGTTCTGTTGATATTTACGTTAAGCCTGATATTGTTGAAATGACCGGTGGAGAAAGAATAATTTATTTCTATTTGAATGGTGATAAATGTTCTGCAAAACTTCCATTGGATTATCCAATTGGAGAGAATGTGAAATTAAGCATATCTGTAAATGATATGTATTTCTTTGATAACGAGAGCGGAGAAGCGATTTAGTATGAAAAAGTATAGAAATTATATAATCAGTTTTGTCGTAATATTGGCATTTTGTATATCAATTTGCTTTATTCCTATTGATGCAACACGTTTTATTCCATCAATAGAATCTCAGGTTACAAAAGACTTAGGAATTAAAATACATATTGAAAAACTGATTTTGCGTCTTGGACCTCAATTAAAGGTAAAAGCTCCTGTAATGCATATGATGTACGAAGACGGACAGAAATTTGGTCAGTTTGATAATGTTAAATTCTTTATTCCTTGGTCTTCATTATTTAAGAATGATGTTATTGTAAAACGTTTATATGCAAATAAATTGATAGTAAAGGTTAATTCAAATGACAAATATTTAGAAAATGTTGTAAATAGGATGAAAGCAAAAGATTTTGCTGAGATTCCGGATATGACGTTGAAAGGTTATAGTATTTCATACAATGACTACAAATCAAACAAAGTTTATAAAGCTTCCGGCAGCAATTTAGAGTTATCAAAAGTTGTAAGTTTTGAAAATTTGCGAGTCAAATCACTTGGTGAATTCTTTATAAATGACAAAAAATATTTATCATATGATGTTTCGGTTCTTCCAAATATTAAAATGCCTGAAAAATTTGAAAATATTGATATTGAGTCATTTATTAAACAAATGGAAGATTTGGATTTTCATTCCGATATAATCGCTGATTTAAAATTGTATAACAATATTAATGGTGATATGCAGATATCCGGATTGGTGAACATTGATAACATTTCTGTTCTTGATCCTGCATCAAAAATGCCAAAAAGTTTTATTTACTTGACATTCTTGGGTGATAAGGTTGGTGTTTTATCAAATATTTATGCTACAACTGACAAAAAAGTTTATATTGACGGTGTTATCAACAATTCTAAAAAGAAAAGTGTTGATTTGAAAGTTAAAACAGATGAAATTAAGTTAAATGAGTTGTATCAAAAAATTAAACTTTTGGCGGACTTATCAAGGTTCAAAGGTATTGAATCCGTTAATGGTTTGTTAAAAGCAGATTTTAGTATTAAAGGTGATATTAACAAAATTAAATCTTCCGGTTTCTTGAAGATTTCAGATGCATCTATTAAAGCAAATGGTATTGATATTAAAAATATAAGTTCTGATATTGATTTTTCAAACAATATAATAAATATCACAAATGCTGTTGGTTATGTTAATAATGCGCCGATTATGGTAAAAGGCAAAATTAATAAAAATATTGATATTGAAGTGTTGATGAATAAAGTTAACTTAAAACACTTATGTCCTGCTGAATTAGGTATAAAAAGCGGCATAGTGTCTTTGGTTGCAGATATAAACGGAACATTCGATAATATTACTCACAAAGAGAATCTTCAAATAGAGAACTTTAAAATTGCTAATAAAGTTTATGATTTAACATTTTCAAACTTAAAAATTGATACAAATAAGAACAATGTTGCATATATTAATAACATTATTCTTAATAGTGAATATACTTATCCTGTAAAGCTTCCGCTTTTAAAATTGCATATTGATAGAGATTCAGTCAAGATTCCTGACACAAATATCTTTATGCCAAATTCAAAAATGACGGCTAAAGCTGAGATTACTAACTATAATACAAAAGATTTAACCTACAATGTAAACTTGTACGGTTTTGTAAACTCTAGAGATATTAAAGGTGTGAAATCAAATTTTGCGATGTATCCTATTAAATTCGCTTCTTTCGGTAATTTGGAGTTACAAAATATAAATTCACAAGTTGTGATGGATAAAGCTCTTATTCTTGATGAACCGGCGATTGTGAACTTAACTTCTAAATTAGAAAATAACAGTTTAAAGATAGAAGATTTGAGTGTGGCATCTTTTAGTGGAAAACTTTCAAATGACTTTAAACAAAATATAAGAGGTCAGAAGAAGTTAATAATCTCGGGTAATGTTGATAATCTTTCAACGCCTGAATTCAAGAATTTACGTGTATTTATTCCACAACAACTAAATATTACTTATCTTGATACTATTGCACAGTTAAAGGGAGATGTGTTTGTAAACGGTCGTGTGAATAAACCTGAAATTGTCGGACAAATTAGCGCACAAAATATTATTAATCAGTTCTTACAGCTTGCTGTAGGCAATTTAACTGTTGATTTTAATAAGACAGTTGCAGCTATAAATGCTCCACAAGTGAAAATTGGTGATTCATCGCTTGGTATATCTTCTTTAGTAGCAATGGATTTTTCAAAAGAATTGTTAGTGAAGTCATTAAATGTTAAATCAAAATATGTTAATACAGATACTTTTTTGATGTATAAAGATAGCCCTGCATTAAAGATTCTGCCTGTGAATGTAGTTGAAGGTAAGTTCTTTGCTGAAAAACTACTTACAAATCTTTATGGCTCATCTTTATTCATGACAGCAACTTCTGCGGACTTTAACTTAAAAAAAGATGTTGTTACAATGAAAAATATATCATCCGAGTTATATAATGGTAAACTAGCCGGTAACATGAAATTCAACTTAAAAGATGAGTGCTACGAAACTAATTTACAAGCAAGAGGTGTGAGCGCAGCTCCAATCTTTGATGTTATATCAGTAAGAAAAGATAGTGTAAGCGGTATTATGGATTTTGATACAAGTTTAAAAGGCTGTTTATGCTCTAAACAATCGTTAAATGGAAATGTTAAGTTTATTGTACACAATGGCAGAATGGGAACATTTGGTAAACTTGAACACTTATTATATGCACAGAATGTTATTGCTGATAACATGCTAAGAACTTCTTTAAGTGTTGTAACGAAAGCTATCACATTAAAAGATACCGGTTTATTCAAATATTTACGTGGTGATATTTTGATGAAAGATGGTATTGCACAAGTAAAAATGCTGCAATCACAAGGACCTCTAATGTCACTGTTCGTTAAAGGTACTTATAATCCGGAAAATGATTATGCAAAGCTAATTGTACTGGGTAGACTTTCAGATGAGGTAATCTCCGGTTTAGGTGCATTTGGTGATTTTTCATTAAATAAATTGATGGTAATGCTGACTGGTGAGGATAATAAATATAATGTAATACCGCAGGATATTGAAAACCTACCTCAATTACCTATGAAAAATACCAAAGAATTTAGAAGCGTTATAAATGGTATTATTGATAAACCAAGTTCTGTTCAACAGTTTAACTGGATTTCTTATACACAAAAATCATATAGACAAAAGGATGTTCCGATGTCCAATGTTAAAGTTCCGGACTTTATTGATAGCCTGCCATATTAAATATAGTATGTTCATATGATTACAAGTTTGTATATATTTAGATTATAATAAGAATTATGGATTTAATTAAAGTTGGTCAAAAATTAAATATTAATTTTCCCAAAGATGATAAAATTGTTGAAATAACAGCTACAATTTCCGGAATATATGATGATAGAATCGTTATTGATTTGCCTCCTTATTTCATGAGATATATTGAATATCTAGAAGTGGGTGAACCATTAACTATCAAGGTGTTTTCAAAAATTGGAACAGTTGATTTTAATACAATAATTATATCTTCTCCATTAGAGGATGAATTCTCTGTAGAGTTGGATTATAATGCAATGAAACTTACTCCGACTGAGGATATACCTATGGTAGAAGATGTAGAAGCTATGAATATAACTTTTGAAGAACGAACTTTTAGAGTAAATACATTTGAAATTGCAACCAGATATATAAAATTTTATAGTGATTATTCGTTTGAGGTTGGTAATGAATTAGAATGTGACTTAAATTTACCGGATAAATGTGGTATAATTAAATTTAAAGGGCAAATTTCATACGTTGACCCTGTATATGATAACGAGTTTACTGTATCATATACAATGATGACGGAAGAAGACAGACAAACTTTATTATACTATATGTATTTGTATAGTAATGATGTAGATAATGATAATTAGGATTTGTGATGAAAAAAATAACTGCAGAAGAAGAAATTAAGAATATAAAAAAAACAAAAAATAAAATGTTCGATCAAATTGAACGTTGCAGAATTGATTTGCAAAAAGATCCAACAAATGCAGCTTTGCACTTAAGGCTTGGTGATTTATATCTAAAATGGCATTTGGATATATTTAATGCCGGACAGTATATTGATGAAGCTATCACTGAATATCAGTTAGCAATGGAATCTTTGATTGATTCTTGTGAAATTTATTACAAATTAGGTGTTGCTTTTTATCATAAAGGTGATTTAGATAAAGCTATAAACTATTTTACAATGGCTTTGGAAAAGAAAAATAACTACTATGATGCGTATTATATGCTAGCAGAAACATTTGTAAAAAAAGCTCACTTTACAGATGCTATTGATGCAGCTGAGGCTGCTATCCAATGCGCACCGCTAAAATCTTCCAGTGCACATTATCTGCTTTGTAAATTGTATGAAGCATCATCATTTAAGGATAACAGAACAAAAACAAAAGCATTATTAGAAAAATGTGCATCAGCTCTTCTTGTTCCTTTCGATAGAAATGCTCAAATGAGTATTGCAAAAAATATTTCTTATTTACGCTTTTTACCACTGTTTTTGCAAGGATTTTATGCAATACAGGTAAAAGATTATGCAAAAGCTATTCAATTATATAAAAATGCAATAGAAACAGCTCCTGGGTTTGCACCACTTTATTGCGTATTAGGTGATATTTATCTTTCAACAGGATATTTTGAAGATGCTATTACAGAATACAAAATGGCAATTTGGTTAGATTCATTCAATATTGCTGCTTATAGACATTTATGCAGAGCATATGAAGAGCAAGGTGATTATAACCAAGCTATTGATGTTTATAATAAATTGATTGCTATGGCACCAAATATGCCAGATTTATATTCAAATTTAGCAAATATTTACTATATTAAAGGTGAATTTGATTTAGCAATTTCAAATTATCAAACAGCTATAACTTTGAATCCAAACAGAACTTGGACTAGCGTTATTGCACAAACTATGGGATTTGTTTATCAAGAAAATAAATCTGATCCGGATGCTGCTATTTCTGCATACCAAACGGCGTATGTGCTTACTCCGGATGATATTGATATATATGTAAATCTCGGTAGCGCTTTCTATGATAAAGAAGATTATAACAATGCTCTTGCAGTTTATCGCCAAGCATTAGAATTACAACCATATAACCCTAAAATACATTGTAACTTGGGATTTTTATATTGGGGTAAAGGTGATACAGAAGAAGCTATTAAATCATATGAATTGGCTATTAAATATAATCAAAACTATGATATAGCTTATAATAACCTTGGTGTAATTTATCTTGATGATTTGGGAAGAGTAAATAAATCTATTGAATTATTTAAAAAAGCAGTAGAAACAAATCCTAATTATGCATTAGCATTCTTTAACCTTGCTAGAGCTACTTCAATTGTTGGCGATAAGGTTGAAGCTGCAAAGCTTTATCAAACTGCACAAGACATAAATAAGATTACACAAGAAATTGATCCGCGTGATATCGCTGATAAAATAAGTGAATTATTTGAATCTTAGAATAACCCCTTTACCTTTTAAATTTAGAAGGGTATAATATAAAAATATTGGAATATAAAAATGACTGAAGAAGATAAAATAGGAATTTCCCATTTAATAGAAAAAGAATTAAATTCATCTGATAAAATATTAAAACCGGATTTTAACCAAAAAACCGGAAGGGAGTTGCTTGCGTTCTATTTACAGTCAAAATTTAAACAAGTGTTAGCATATGACAATAAAGCTGCCGAACCTATTTTTGTTGAGGTTCGGTATGATTTTATTCAGAAGTTTTCCAGAAGACTTATTCAGAATCCGGATAAGCGTATTATGATTGGTATTACCGGTGAATCTGCATCCGGCAAATCAACAATTTGTAAAGAAATACAAAATGTAATCAAACGTTTTAATATGCCTGTTACTATCTTGACTACAGACAATTACTTTAATGATATTTCAGAGTTAATTAAGGAATATGGTACTTTTGATAATCTAAGAGATAATGGGTATGATGTTGATTCTCCAAATAGCTTCCAATTGGATGTTTTAAGAGAAGATTTAGAAAAAATCTCTCATGGAGAAGATGTTTATTCTCCTGAATATTTGTTGAATGGTACTGGGGTTTCAGTTCCTAAATCAAAATTTGTTCCTTCTAATAAAATTGTTGTTGTAGAAGGTATGGCATCTATGTTTGGTGATAACAAAGATATTTTTGATATTAAAGTTTACGTTGAAACTGATTTAGAGTTACGTAAAGAGCGCTTTTTGACAAGAGCTTATACTGAACGTAACCAGGATTTAGAAAATGCTAAAAAACACTGGGAATATATTCTTGGCGCTGGTGAGAAGTATGTAAAACCTTTTAGAGCCGATGCTGATATTATAATTAATGGTGATACTAATTTGGCTTATTTCTCTCAAATTTTAGAATATATTCACACTATTACTAATAATTTTGGAGCTTAGAGTGACATCAAAGGGAGAAAAATAAATTCCCTTAAGTTATTTCTATTGTTTAGCCAAATATTTTGCAAGCCCTTCACCCATAGAAAAACAAGAAGGGATTATTCTTAGTGCCGCTTGTGATTCAAAATCCGCAGATATACATCTTCCAACAACAAATAGCTTATCATTAATTATAAGCGATTCTATTGGCAACTGATATTCTTGATAAACTTTTTCTAATTTGGATGAATTTCTTTTGTCTGAATGAATATCAATAGGATAATTTGATATTACAACCGGATTCTCGAACTTTTTGCCACTTCTCAAATCACATTGAGTGTAAATATATTTACCCTTAACTCGGTTCGAAACACGTACACCTAGAGAGTTTGCGATGGATGAAATATGTGCATTTTCAAACCCTTTTAGGTATTTTTTACAAAAATTAGATAATCTTAAAATGCTCTGACGGCCTTCTATATATGGGTTTGAGCTTGTATTGACTAAACGAGGGCAGTTAAACGCAATAGAATCAGGTGTTCCGGCGACTGAAAATAGCTGAAAATAGTTAGAATCCTCTCCTGTGATGACTTCTTCCTTAATAGCAGCCTTAAATAAAGGCTCTAATGCCCACTTTACAGAACCTTTATCCCAGGTATAAGCCGTTGATAAATAAGTCTTTCCGTCCACTGTACAGCTAGTAGTAACATCTCTATTTTTGTCAAATTCCATTATCCAATCGGAAAATTCTTTTACATTAATTCCTGACATTATAAATCTTAAATTAATTGGTTGAGATTTTTTTTCTAAAAAAACGCAATTTAATTTTTCACAAATTTTTGCATCACCCGTTGCGTCTACAAGATATCTCGTTTCGATTAATGACAATAATATTTCAGAGAAAGCATAATTATTATTACTCTCTATCGTTACGATATATGACGATAAATTTTCGTTTATTTCTTTTACTGAAGATTCAAATAAAATATCTACTCCAACGGATGTTAACATCTCATCCAAAACTATTTTTGTTAGTTCCGGATTAAACCATCCTTTGTTGCCATCACAATATGTTATTGCACCACCAATTGAATTGAGTTTATCATACAATGTATCAAAGAATTCTGTATTTATTGCATTATCAGAAGTTTTCATCGCTGGAATTACGAGTGCTGAAGTTATTGAGCCACCAAGAAATGCGTTTTTTTCAATTATCAGAACCTTTAAGCCTAATTTAGCAGCTGTGTAAGCGCAAGAGCAACCGGCTGTACCACCACCAACAACAATAATATCGTATTTATTCATCATTTCTTAAACTCCTGATTTTCATATACTTCGAAGATGACATCAAATCACTATGTCTGAATTCATATTCTCTAAGCTCAATTATGTCTTTGCTGTCAAAAGATAAATTTGGATCGTGATATGGTATTCCGGCTTTTGTATTGCACAAGCCAATATCATATGTGCTTAGCGGATTTTTTATTTTAGATTTATCTTTCGATGCAATTGTACCTATAACTTTATTTGTTTTATTATCTATAATTTTACCAACATAAAACTTATTCTCTAATAACGTATTTCTGACTTGTGCAGAATTAGAATAAGTTAAAAGCACGCCCGATGGCGATATCCGTTTATATAATTCGGCTATGAATTCAACAGACCAAAGCTGTGGAGCTTTTGTATATGTAAAAGCGTCTAAAAATATTAAGTCATATTCGTTATTTAAAGTTAAAATAGTCTTTCGAGCATCTTTTATCTGGAAATTTACATTAAATAGGCTCTGAGCGGTCTTAAAATTAATCTTTTTATACCGTTTCGATAAATAGTCATAATATATATTATGTAAGAAGGTCGATAAACTATACTTAGATGACTTATTATACCCCCAAATTTGATTAAACTTTGCATAATTTAAGCAAGATTTATCAAAATATCTTCGATTTTTCTTATTAGTTAATATTTTTTTAAGCTCTTTATTCAAATATCGAAGTTTTTCTAATTCTTCTTTTGAATCACAATCGTTAGAATGTTTATTTTCTAGTTTTTTATAATATTCGTACAAGCTATTTAACAATATATAATTTACATAAGGATTAATTTTATACTCACGCTCAATGTGCATACTCTTAAACTTTAGTTCAAGCAGCTCGGTAATTTCCTTCCTGTTTTTTGGATAAAAGTTTGATACAACTTTTACAAAAAGTTTTTCTAAAGAATAATATGTATCAAAGCAAGATAGAATTTTAGGAAGAAAACTTTCATAAATTTCTTCCGGAGTTTTTAGTGTTTTAAAAAATGGAGATAATTTCACAAGTTCTTCATTAATATCTAAACAATCGATAAGGATGTTTTTATTATTATCTATCGTATCGTTATATGCTAATAATTCTATATTCTTTTTTGCAATTTTATTTACACCTATCGAAACGATATTATAGCATTTTGTAATTATTTTTTTTATAATTTTTTTTAGAAAATTTTCTTTTTTAATTTTTAAATTATTAATTACAAAACTCATCAAAGCTTTTGTATTGTATCCGATTCCATAACAGATATCTAAAACCTTTAATTCGTTTATATTATTAATATCAATATTGGCGGGGAATATAAATTTTTCCCATGCTTCAGTTAGTGCACCAAATTTCGAATGATACACATCTTTATCCGCATAGGAATACAGCCCTACAGAGCCATCTTCTGTAAAATACGGTTCATAATCCCTCATAGCCTATATTATACCTCAAAATGACTTTTTTGACTTTTTTGTTAATAAAAGTATATAATATATATAAGAAGTAATAAGACTTTCTCGTAATAACACTGTATATTATCAAGAGTGCTGCGTCATTGCAAGCGAGAGCGAAGCAATCCAATGATATCTTACAATTTATTACTCTAAGAATAGGGGATTGAAATATGAAAAAAATAGCTGGATTACTAGTTATACTTGCATTATCGGCGCAAATAACGTTTGCAAAGACTTATCAGCCTGTACCTTCCAATGTTAAAATGCCTGCAAAATATACTCAGGAGTACATTGACAGCATTTCAGAAGAGTATAAAAATGTATCTGATGAACAGATATTTCATGTTGCATTGGATATGCTTAAGGGAACTTCTGGAGATTTTTCAAGAAAAGCAATATTGGGGTATAATGTAACACAATATCCTGTAAAAATTATGTTTAAAGATTTATCAGAGATAAATGAAGCTTATTCGACTTTTGATGCTATTGGCTGGAAAAAAAGAGAGCATTTATATATCTATATCAATCCTAAGCATGAATACGCTCCTCCTGGGGCTTTAGCTGCTCTTTTATCTCATGAAGCTATTCACCAAGACGAGTATAATTCTTTGAGTGAAGAAACTTATGCTTGGACAATGGAAGCAGTAGTTTGGACGGAAATTCTAAAAAAATATCCGGAATCTAATAACTTGGAATCAGCACTTGTAACTCGTGAAAATATCTTAAAACAGTTACTTGAAAAAGGAAATTATACTAACAAGTATATTAAAAAGACAGTTTTCGCGAATGAGGGTTATAAAAATTTACCATTGACTTCTCCCGGTTTTATTAATCAATAAGTAAATTATAATAAGCATGCTCAATACTCTCTTGTCTATTGATTAAGCATTATCCTTGATGTTAAATTATTGTATGAGTAAAAAACAAGTATTAATATTTATAATGTCCGTTCTGATATTGGTAGTATTTAACAAGGTTTTCTTGTCTACATTTACCAAAACAAATACTTTTTTCACTAAACAATCAATGATTAATAGTGAAGAAGTTGCTCCGCAAAAACTGTTTGACAGAACGTGGAGAATTATTAGCAAAGAGTACTATGAGCCAACGCTAAACCATCAGAATTGGGCGAGATGGAAATATCATTATCAAGGCAAAATAAAGACTGATGAAGATGCAAGAGTTGCTATAGACTCAATGATTGCAAGTCTTAATGAACCTTATACAAGATTTATGACTCAAAAAGATTATGAAGATTTAACAACTTCAATTACTTCAAAAATCTATGGAATCGGTGTAAATATTCACTCTAACGCTGGTAAAATCGAAATTTTCAATGTTATGCCTTCTACTCCCGCTGATTTTGCGCAGCTTAAACAAGGTGATATAATTACGGCTGTAAATGGCAAAGATACTAATGGAATGAACGTTTCTGAAGTAGCTTCTCTTGTTAGAGGTCCGGAAAATAGTGTCGTTGAGCTAACTATACTAAGAAATAACAAGAAAATTACCAAGAAAATTAAACGTAAAGAAATCAAAATAAAGACTGTAAGAAGCTCTATTGTTGATAATCATATTGGTTATATACAGATTTTGAGTTTTATGAGCGGTTCTACGCCTAATGAATTTGTAGAAGCACTTAATAATACAAAAAATACTGACTCTTTAATTCTTGATTTAAGAGGTAATACAGGTGGTTTATTAGATAATGCTGTATTTATTGCGGATGTTTTCTTGCAAAATGGTACTATTGTCGACATTATTTATAGAAATGGATACAAGAAATCTATCAAGGCCCAAGATGAAATTCAGCCGTTAGATAAGCCTGTTGTCGTACTTGTTAACGGCGCAAGTGCTAGTGCTAGCGAAATACTTTCCGGAGCACTAAAAGACTACCACAGAGCAACTTTAGTCGGTAAGAAAACTTTTGGAAAAGGACTTGTGCAAAAAGTTGTCCCTTTGCCTAATCAAACCGGTGTAAATATCACTATAGCCAGATACTTAACTCCTAATGGTACTGATATCAATAAATTAGGTATCAAGCCTGATGTTGAAATCGGAAATGATTATGAAACAGTTACAAATAATAAAAATGATGTACAGTTGGAAAAAGCGAAAGATATTTTGAATGATAAAAACAGAACTAGAAGCATTAAAAAATAAGGGACAACTCAGACACATTCCTAATATAGAAAATAAAACAGACGGTAAAATCGTTATTGATCGTGTGGAATACATAAATTTTGCTTCTAATGACTACTTAGGAATAAGTACAAAACGTAATTTAGAAAAAGAATTTCTTAATTCAACAACAAGTCTTTTGTCATCTGCTTCTGCACGTCTACTTAGCGGTAGTTCAATAGAGTATAAAGAGCTTGAAAAAACTGTTGCAAGTATCTTTAACAAAGAATCAGGATTAATTTTTAACACCGGTTATCAATGTAATTTAGGAGTAATTTCAGCCTTAATAAGAAAAGGCGATGTTGTTTTTTCTGATAAACTTAACCATGCAAGCATTATTGACGGAATGCAACTTTCACAAGGAGAATTCTTTAGATACAAGCATTTTGATTATGATAACTTGGAAAAACTTTTACAAACAAAACGTGATAAATACAAACGTGCAATAATTGTTTCGGAATCTGTTTTTAGTATGGATGGTGATGTTGCAGATATTGATAGATTAGTTGAACTGAAAAATAAGTATAATTGCTTGCTTATGATTGATGAAGCGCACGCATTTTGTTGTTATGGAAAAACTCTGGCAGGTGCTTCTTATAATAAAGATGTCGATATTATAACAGCAACTTTTGGTAAAGCTGTAGGCTCTTTTGGAGCTTTTTGTGTATCATCAAATGATATTATTACTTATTTAATTAATAAAGCACGTTCGTTTATATTTTCGACCTCTATTCCACCGCTTAATATAGCTTGGTCTAATTGGTTACTTACAGAAAAACGTGATTATTTAATTAATCAAAAAGAAAAGTTAGAAAAACTTACTCATAACGTGCATTTATTATTGAAAAAACGTGGAATAGAAACAGTTTCAGACTCTCATATCGTTCCAATTATTATTGGTTCAAATGAAGATACACTTAACGTTTCAGAAAAACTTAAATCTTTAGGATATTATATACCTGCAATTCGTCCTCCAACCGTTCCGGAAGGAACTTCAAGATTAAGAATATCTTTGACTTCTGATTGTCATTTGAGCGATTTTGAAAGAGTTTTGGATAATATTTAATTCCCCCCTCACCCGAATTTCTAAACTCACTTACGTTTGTTAACAAATTCTATCCTCTCCCACCTTGTGGCGAGGGGGTTATTGTCGTTGTAGGTCTGGCAGTGTCTGACAAAAACTACTTGCATGAACAAAAGAGTTCGCGAGTTTTAATTCTTATTTCTTTATCAACTTCAAAAATTTCATCCAATGTAGGATTTTGGATAACTTTATGTGTATCCATCATTTTTTCTACTGCAGTAATTATGTCATTCAATTTAATTTTGCCATCCAAGAACTCAAAAACAGCTTCTTCGTTAGCTGCATTAAGGCAAGCTGTAGCAGTACCACCCACTCTTCCGGCATTATAAGCCAAATTTAATGCTCTGAATTTTTCATAATCCGGTTTTTCAAAATCAAGCCTTGCAATTTCCGCAAAACTAAAGCTCTTTGATTTTATGCCTTCGAAGCGTTCCGGATAAGTTATAGCATATTGAATAGGAATATGCATACTAGGCAACCCTAATTGTGCAATTACACTTCCGTCAACGTACTCAATTGCAGAATGTACAATGCTTTGAGGATGTACGACAACTTCAATATCCTTGTAATCCATACCAAATAAATGGTGTGCCTCAATGACTTCCAAACCTTTATTCATCAAGGTTGCACTATCAACTGTAATTTTTTTCCCCATATTCCAGCGAGGATGTGCCAGTGCTTGCGCAACAGTAGCGTTTGCCATATCTTCTTTTGTTTTTCTTAAAAACGGCCCACCTGAAGCTGTGATAATTAATTTTGAAACCTCAGCAATGTTTTTTATGCATTGGTGAATTGCACAATGTTCACTATCAACAGGAATAATTTTAACTCCATATTCGTTCGCCAAAGGCATCACAATATCACCTGCCATAACAAGTGTTTCTTTGTTCGCTAAAGCAATATCTATACCGTTTTTAATAGCAGTAATAGTAGGTCTTAGGCCAATTTTACCGGATACAGCAACTAGGATTATGTCATTCTCTTTATTAGAGCAAATTTCTTCCATACTAAGCGGTTCTGCACCCTCTATAGCATTAATATCAGAAGCATAAGCATATTTAGGTTTTAATTTTTTAATTTGCTCGTTTAACAAATTAACATTGCTACCTGCAGTAAGAGCAATTATTTCAAATTTATCACCAAGCTTTTCAATAACTTCCAAAGCTTGTCTGCCGATTGAACCAGTTGAACCTAATATACTTATTTTTCTTTTCATTTTACCTACCTTAACTCTCTTACATAAGAAAAATATTCGTTATTTTTGTATTTTTCGGAATTTTTTATAATCTCATCCTTGGATAAATACCCCATTCTCCAAGCAATTTCTTCTAAACAAGCAATTTTAATTCCTTGATTTTCCTCAATTGTTTGAATATATTGTCCTGCTTGCATTAAAGAACGATGTGTTCCGGTATCAAGCCAAGCAAAACCACGTCCGAACAATTCTACATTTAATTTTGATTTTTCCAGATAAATTCTATTCAAATCAGTAATTTCTAACTCGCCACGAGCTGATGGTTTTAGATTTTGTGCATACTCTACAACCTTATTATCATAGAAATACAAGCCAGTTACTGCATAATTTGATTTAGGAGTTTTTGGTTTTTCTTCAATAGATAAAGCCTTGCCTTTATCATCAAATTCTACAACTCCAAATCTTTCCGGATCTTTTACCATATAGCCAAAAACAGTTGCGAACCCTTCATCTGCTGATTTAACTGCATTATGAAGCATTCTGGAAAAACTTTGACCATAAAATATATTATCACCTAATACAAGTGCTACAGAATCCTGTCCAATAAATTCTTCACCTAAAATGAAAGCCTGCGCAAGCCCATCCGGACTAGGTTGAACCTTGTATGAGAATTTGACACCAAATTGTGAGCCATCACCCAATAATTTTTCAAAATTAGGTAAATCATGCGGAGTTGAAATAATTAAAATTTCTCTAATTCCTGCAAGCATTAATACAGAAATAGGATAATAAATCATCGGCTTATCATAAATCGGCAATAATTGTTTAGACACAACCATTGTGCTTGGAAATAATCGTGTACCGCTGCCACCGGCAAGAACTATACCTTTCATTATTCACACCTCAAATCTAAATAATCTTTTAACGCAAACTGCCAATTGCGACAGATGCCTTCATTGTCCATTATACTAAAAGCCGGACGTTTCGCTGCACGAGGGAATTCGTCTGTTGTACATGGCTTTAAATTAACTTCTAAACCGGAAAGTTTAAATATTTCTTTAGCAAAGCCATACCACGTTGTATGCCCACTTCCACAAACATGATATGTACCATAAGGTTTTGAATCTAAAAGTTTCAAAATTCCGTTAGCTAATTCAACTGTCCAAGTAGGACATCCGATTTGATCATCTACAACTTTAAGTTCTTCTTTATCTTTTAGTGATAACATTGTTTCTACAAAGTTTTTGCCGTGGTGACCGTATAACCAACTGGTTCTTGCTATATAATGCTTTTCACAGAAACTTCTTACAGCTTCTTCACCCTCATACTTCGTCATTCCGTAATTATTTATTGGATTTGGCTTGTCTTGTGGAGTATAAGGAGAATCCTTTGTACCATCAAAAACGTAGTCAGTCGAAATATAAACCATAGTTATACCAAGTTTTCCGCAAGCATCAGCAATATTTTCAGTACCGGTTACATTGATTAATTCAGCGGTCTTTAAATCTTCTTCAGCTTTATCCACATTCGTGTAAGCGGCACAATGAATCACAACTTCCGGCATTTTATCTTTTAAAACCTGATTTACTTGTTCTGTGTTTGTAATATCAAGTGTATCAACATCTGTTTCAATGACTTCATAACCGGCATCTTCTAATATTGGACATAAGTCTTGCCCAAGCATTCCCTTTGCACCGGTAACTAATACTGACATTAAACACCAACTTTCTTTGCTTCAATATGCTTTATCCATTCTTGATTATTCAAGTACCAATCAATTGTCATTTTGATACCTTGTTCGAATGTTACAGAAGGTTCCCAACCAAGTTCTGATGTAATCTTATCATTTGAAATTGCATATCTTCTATCGTGTCCAAGTCTATCTTGTACGTATTCAATAGAACTTTCATCTTTTCCCATAGCATCTAAGATTAAGCGAGTAATTTCCATGTTAGTTTTTTCGTTATGTCCACCAACATTATATACTTCACCAATTTTACCTTTATGTAACACTGTATCTATGGCAGCACAATGGTCATAAACGTATAACCAATCTCTTACATTTAAACCATCACCGTAAACAGGTACTTTTTCGCCGTTTAATAATCTGGAGATAAAGAAAGGTATTAATTTTTCTGGATATTGATATGGTCCGTAATTATTAGAGCATCTGGTTGTTAAAACAGGTAATTTATATGTTTCATAGAATGCTCTTACAAGCATATCAGCACTTGCTTTACTTGCTGAATATGGACTATTTGGAGCAAGCGGTGTTGTTTCATAGAAATATCCGGTTTTTCCTAAAGTACCATAAACTTCATCTGTTGAAACCTGTAAATAACGTTCTATACCAATTTCTTTTGCTGATTGTAACAAATTCAATGTACCTTGAACATTTGTTTCTATAAACACTTCCGGATGTTTTATAGAATTGTCAACGTGTGATTCAGCTGCAAAGTTAACTATGCAATCAACCTGAGAAACCAGTTCTCTAACTAGCTTTCTATCACAAATGTTACCATGCACAAACTTGTAGTTTGGATTATTTTCAACATCTTTGAGATTTTCCAAGTTACCGCAATAAGTAAGCGCATCTATATTGATTACTTGATAATCCTGATATTTGTTTAATATGTGTCTTACAAAGCAGCTTCCAATAAAGCCAGCACCACCAGTTACTAATAATTTCATTATATCTCCTTTAAAGTAGGTTGTTTCACATCTTTTTCAGAAAGTATTGGCTCAAAGTCAATTTCCCAATCTATATTTATATCCTTATCACACCACAGAACGCCTCTATCAGCTTGCGGTGCATATTCTCCTGAAGCCTTATAAATAAGTTCTGCTTCATCAGAAAGCACTACAAAGCCGTGTGCAAAACCTTCCGGAATAAAAAGCATATGCTTATTGTCTTCTGTTAATTCAACTTTTACATATTGTCCAAAAGTTTTGGAGCCTTTTCTTATATCTACCGCTACATCATAAATACGACCTCTAGCGCAACGCACAAGCTTTGCCTGTCCATAAGGTGCTTCTTGATAATGCAAACCTCTTAAAACACCTTTTTTAGAGCGAGAATGATTGTCTTGATTAAATTCTACAGTTATTCCATTTTCAAAAAAATCTGATTTTTTGTATGTTTCCATAAAAAAACCACGATTGTCACCAAAAACTTTTGGTTTTACCAGTATTACGTCCTCAATTTTTTGTTTCTCAAATTCAAACGGCATATTTATACACTCCTTGAAAGTATTATAACATAAAGAAAATATTAAAATGAAGATGAATAAATTTATAAAGAATCAGTATCCACCCTCATCAGGGCTCCGCCCAGCTTGTCTTGGATTATTCGGGGTGTCGGCAGAGTAACGTCTGACCTCCACCTTACGGGCTTACGCCCTACCGAAAATCCGCTCTCCCCTCAAGGGCGAAGCGTGAAATGCGCTATATCTCACTTGTTCAAATTATTCCATAAATCTAGCAAAACATTATCAATATTATTAAAAACATCTTTGTTAAAATATCTTAGAACCCTAAAACCTCTTGATTGTAAATATTCTGTTCTAGTTTTGTCATATTCTAAACTTTCATCTGTTAAATGTTCTCTTCCATCTAATTCGACAATTAAATTCTTTTCATAACAAACAAAATCAACAATATAATTCCCGATTTGAACTTGGCGTCTGAATTTATAATTACTAAATCTTCTAGCTCTAATCTTGTGCCAAAATATTTGTTCAGGTAATGTTTGATTTTTTCGTAAATCTTTTACAAGTTTTTTAAGATTTTTCATAGTCCTAGTATAACATGGATTAACGCATTTCACGCTTCGCCCTTGAGGGGAGAAGCTGGGCGAAGCCCTGATGAGGGTGGATATAGATTAAAAAAGACAAAAAAATTTGCGCTTGGCGCGATTCGAACGCGCGACCTATCCCTTAAAAGGGGAGTGCTCTACCTGCTGAGCTACAAGCGCAAATTATTTAAAATTCACTATTTATTTTTCAATCAAACCTTTATACTTCGGCTGTGGTATCAACCACAAGATTTATGATATCAGGAACAAAATTCACTGTCAAGCATTTTGTTTTTATTTGATATTTCTTCAATAATTTCAGCTATTTCAGGAGATATGTCTGACGCTTCGCTTATATTATTTCTAATCATTTTTGCAAAATCTGCTTTCTTAAATTCATGCAACCCTTTGGTTTTAAAAATATACTCCAAATTCTTAACTTCCGGAATAGAATCATCTAAATCCGCATCACTAATAGAAGAGAAGTTCTCCAGATGATTGTTAATAGTTTTTATTATTAAAGATTTTGGAAGCATGTCCTCAAATTCACCACATGCTACCAAATGAATTTTATCAATATCACGTAAACGAGGTTGAATCTGTTTGATATTTTCTTCAGCATCTCTATCCAAAAGTAAGAAAATAGGGAGCTTCACTTCTTCTAAAAGCTTGTAGTACATTTTTACAACCTGATTTTTTCCGCCTGCGCCTATAACTTGAATACCTTTTTGATAGAAATCATAACCTAAGAACTTAGAAAAAGCTGGCAACAAAATCTCTTCCGTCAGACCTTCCACAAGAATAATTTTTTCAATTGGGTATTTTAAATAATGCAGCTCACGATTAGTTACCAAATCAGATGCTTGTTCTAACGACTTTAGCCACTGTAAATTTATTGGACTCGTAGAATCTATATATTTCAAAGCAGATTTATAATAAAGTTGGTTGTTTACAAGCTCCTTTGTTTCTTCATCTAAATTAAATACAGAATTTTCATACTCATATATTCTCGTGTTAATCGAAAAATCATTAGTTGGCTCTAAAGAACTGTTAAAAATTTCTACAGCTATATTTTTAATTTCAGAAAACGGCAAATTCAATAATTCACTTTTTTTTAATTTTGGTTCAATCATGTTGTTCAGAATAATATCCGTAAATACACGTAAATATTTGTCTTTTGAATACTTAAATCTTGTTAAGCGATCTATAGATATCAAGATTTGTTCTTTTGTTAAATTTTTGAACTTCAAATTTTACCTTTCATATGAATTCCGAAACATTACTTTATCTTTATTTTATTATCTATAAAAGATTATTTCAAAATAATTCTTGTAAATTCTTGTAAATTTTTGTAAATCTTTGCAAACAAGAATACTAAAATTTTTATGTAAAGATTTGTAACAATATTTTCAAACATGTGAAATTCTTGATAAGAACTATACTTTATATATATAAGAGTATAAAAATCATACGGAGACGGTATAAAAAATGGCTTTCTTGTTATTACTACATGAAAAAATGAGGTTGAAACGTCAAGTAAACAAACTGACGTTGAAACAAGCTCAATACGGCAGCCGACTTGACCGTATGACTAAAAACATTGCTCGGGTACAGAAGATGTATTCAAGCAAACAATCTCAAATACAAAATCAAGCGCGTATGTTACAAAGTGCATTCACTGCACAATTACAAAATGCATGGGGATTAGGAGCACAAAATCAGATGTTCAATCCTATGTATGGTGGTGTAACTACATTTGTAGCTAATCAAATTGGTTCATTGTTATCAGGTGGAGTTCCAACCGGAGAAAAAGACAGTAATGGTAAACAAGTTAAATATTCTCCAGGAGAAGCAAAATCTCAACAAATGATGAACGAGTATATGTCTGGTACTTTGAAACAGGCTACGAATGAAGATGGTACAGCTATAAAAGGCAAATATGGTGCTAACGGCGACATTGATGAAAAAGACTACAAAGCCTTCATGATGGCATTGAATCAAGCTAATACAAATCAATCTAATGCACAGATGATGTGTCAACAGATGAGTAGTACTTACCAACAAAATATTTCAGTTTGGTTAGAAGCACAAGAAGCTCAATTAAATGCAGAACAAGATGCAGCATTGGCTCCATTAGAAGCAGAAGAGACAGAGATGAAACTAGAAAAGGAATCTATAGAAACTCAATTAGCATACGCAAAAGAAAGACTACAAACAATAGAACAGGCTTGCAGCGAAGGAATCAAGGATTCCGCTCCAAAATTCGGCTTAGGTTAATAATCATTATTATGATAATTGATTCCGCCTGCTCCACAAGAGCAGGCGTTGCTGTATATATAACAAGTTAAAAAGTGTGATAATAACTAGTAGTGTAACTACGAGTTTGGCGCGTCCCCTCTCCTCGGGGGAGGGCTAGGGTGGGGGCTATCCCGTAAGGTGGAGGTCAGACGTTACTCTGCCGACACCACGAATAATCCAAGACAAGCTGGGCGGAGCCCTGATGAGGGTGGATATAAATATAGCAATAAACTTTTTCTTAATTTTATGCTATCATACCCTAGAGAGGGATATATGGCGTTAATTGATTCTGATAAAATTTTGAAACTCATACCGACAATGCTCAATAAAGAACTTAGCAGTGACGGGAAGACGATATTTAAAGCTTTAGAAAAGGTACTCATTTTTGATGAATGTTTCATCTATTTTGCAAATCCTGAAAGTTTGCAACTAAAATATTCTTACAAAAAACACAACAATTACGAACAGGATACCTGTTTTGAGATAGATAATGACCTTAAAAAATTAGTTTTTGCCAACGATAGCAATATTCTTGATGACAATTCAGAGCTTATACAAGCGGTTAAACTTCAAGGAAGCAGGCAAAAATCATACCTACTCTCAAAAATTTCTATAAAATCCACTGTTTTTGGAATTATTCTTCTTTCTAAAAGAGAAGAAAACTTCTACAAACAAGAGGATTTAAACGTTCTTGACATTATAGCATCTATTTTATCTTATCAACTAAAAGACTTGGAGCTCTCTAATGTATTTAAGATTCAACTTAGAGCGCTAAAAGACGGAATTGTAGAGAAGAATAATGCTTATAAAACTATAAAAGAACAAAATGAAAAGATTTTAGAAGCTGATAAAGTTAAAAACGAATTTCTCGCAAATATTTCGCACGAATTAAGAACTCCGCTGAATTCAATTCTTGGTTTTTCTGATATATTGAGTACGCAGCTTTACGGAAATTTGAATTCTAAGCAAGAAGAGTACATCAACGATATCAAAGTATCAGCAACACATCTTCTGGGCATGATTAACGAAGTTTTGGATATGTCAAAAATTGAAGCTAACGCTATGAAGATTGTAAAATGTGCGTTTTGGGTATCTCGAGCAGTTAACGAAGTCTGCAACATTCTTAAACCATTGGCTTTAAAAAAGAATATTAACCTTAGTATTAATATGAAAGCAGATTTTGAAGTTTTTGCCGACTATCAAAAGATACAACAAATATTATACAATCTTATCAGCAATGCAATAAAATATTCTCCGGAGAATGATAATGTCGAGATAAAAATTGAGGCTTTTGATGAGTTTTACAGAATTTCTATTCATGACAATGGAATCGGAATTGACAAAAAATACCATGGCAAGATTTTTGCTAAATTTGTTCAACTGGATAGCGCTTATACAAAAAAAGAAAGTTCTACAGGGCTTGGATTAACAATCACAAAAGAACTGGTGGAATTGCATGAAGGTAAAATTTCGTTAGTTAGCGAAGTTAACAATGGGTCTACATTTATTGTGGAAATACCATTTTAAAGCCCTTACGGGATAGCCCCCACCCTTTACACTATACTTACTAGCCAGTAGTAGGCAATACAAATTTGTAAGTAAAGCATAAAACTCCCCCGAGGAGAGGGAACGCACAATATTTATTTAAAGCGTATAGCATAATTTTATTACCCATTGTCCTTCAAATCACTATCGAAATAACCGACTATAAACTTAAATGTATTCAATGCAGTATCGATATTCATTGTTCGTGGTTTGTTTGCATGCTTTTCTTTAACAGTAATTGTATTGTCTTCCAAGTTTACATTCTCAATAACATACACGTGCCAAGTTCTGCTATCAAGCATTTTTACACCAGTACCGATTACAAAGCTATAATTTTTCTCTTCTTCCATTTGTTTAAAGAGTTTCATAACCTCATCTTTATATCCTGACAAATCAATATTATAATCCGTTTCTGCAATAATTCTAGGTTTTTTACCTGTTAATATTTTCATGAAATGCGAAGGTAAATTATTTTCAAAAGAATAGGTCTTAAAATTGTCTGTGAATCTGCAAATCCAAGGTTTAGCCTTATACTTATCTTCATATTCAGCGACAGTAACATCCATGCTTCTTATAATTTCGTTAGGTTGATATTTGTATAATTTGTCATATCCTTTAACAACCGCATTTGTCGGGACTACAAACTTTTCTTTCTCTCCCATTGGGTTGTACAAATAGCAATTCATCAATTTGGGATTCTTATCATCATATTGAATGTGTTCTTTTAAAACTTTGCATCCATTAGGCGTGTGAGATAATGTTTCTAGCGTTGTCATGAGATAGCAATCGCTAAAATGCTGTTTTGCATTCTTAAAACCATCAATATCTTTGTCAGATATTGACGCACGAAAGTTTGGATTTGCAGAACTTACACGACCTAACATACTTATATTAAAGTAAAAAAATGTAAATTATTGATAAATTATTGCAAAAATGTTACAATTTTAACAAAATAAGGAATTAAAATATGAAGATAATTTTGGGCTCCGACCATGGAGGATATAATTTAAAAAATATTATTATAGCTCACCTTGAACAACAAGGTATTGAAGTTGAAGATTTGGGCTGTTATTCTGAAGATTCTTGCGATTATCCGGTGATTGCAAAAACTGTAGCAGAAAAGGTTTTGCTTACGGGTTCAAGAGGAATTCTTGTTTGCGGAACAGGTGTTGGCATGTCAATTTCTGCCAATAAATTCAAAGGGATAAGAGCTTCTTTATGTTCTGATACGTATTCTGCCAGAATGACAAGAAAACACAACGATTCAAATATCCTATGTTTAGGAGAAAGAGTTATCGGACATGGACTTGCACTTGATATTGTAGACACTTGGCTTGTCACAGAATTTGAAGGTGGAAGACATAAACGAAGAGTAGATATGTTAGAATTAGGATAAAAAAATGACAGAAGAATTAACATCTTATAAATTTGCTTGTATTGCAGCAAGATTTTTGGACGAAGGAATCGCAAAAGATATTTCTATATTAAACATTAGCAATGTTTCTTCTTTTGCAGATTATTTTGTAATCTGTTCTGCGCAAACCAGCACACAAGTAAAAGCATTGACTGAAAACTTGTCAGACAAAGTTAAATCAACATTCTCAAGATTACCAATCGGACGTGAAAACGACGTTAAAAATCGTTGGAATTTGATTGATTATGGTGATGTTGTAATCCACATTTTACAACAGGATGAAAGAGAAGCTTATGCAATAGAAAAATTCTGGAATCACGCATTCAGTATTCCTCAAGAAACTTGGATGAATGAATCAAAAGAATACTCAAAATACGAAAATATTGAAAGATAATAAGAAGATGGACAAAAAAGAATTAAATAAAGCTATAGAAAAGACTGTATTAAAAATGGCTCTTGAGCCTAAAAATACTGACCATTATCATGAATTGGCGAAATACTATGCAATGGATAATCAGTACGAAAAAGTTATATCAGTTTATGAGAGCTTGTTAGAAATTGACCCTAAAGATTTACAAACACTATTGAATTTAGGTAGTATTTGGTTCTATTCAAAAGAATACAAAAAAGCTTTGAAGTATTTTAACCAAGCAATGCTTGTAAATCCTAGCAACTACTTGGTTTACTATAATATGGCTAATACTTATGCAGAACTTAAGAATTTCCCTAAAGCGTTGCATTTTTATAACAGAACGCTAGATTTCAACGCTTCTGATCCGGAAGTTTATAACGCAATTGCACTTCTTTATCACGATTTTGAAGATTTTGTAGAAGCTAGAGCATATTATGAAAAAGCATTGTCGCTTGACCCTGAAAATTTAACAGCATTGGTTGATTTAGGCAACGTTTGTTTTAAATTGTTTGATTACAAAAAAGCGCTTGAATATTATTACAAAGTTTTTGCGCTTGCTCCGGATAATAAAACTGTTGCATTGTGTATTGCTAACACTTTAGCCGTTTGCAAGGACAAGGAAAAGTGTTACGAATACTTTGAAAAGGCGATTGCACTTCCTGGAGATAACTATAAGGCAAATATATGTTATGCAATTGCAAAATCAGATTTCAAAGACTATGAGGACGCTATTGAACTTTATAAACGTGCTGTTAAAATCAATCCGAAAGAGGCAAACTCTTACATTTTATTAGGCAATTTGTATTCTAACGTTAAAAAATATAAAGAGGCCGAAGAACAGTACAAAGAAGCACTTAAAATCAATAAACTTGATCCAAGTATTTATGTACTTATTGCAAACGTATATTATATGAGCGGTCAAATAGAGCGTTCAATTTACTCTTATAGAGCAGCAGTAAATATGCGTCCTGAAAATGATGAGTACAAATTGGTATTCATTCAAGTATTAGATGATTTTGTAGAAGATTATAGAAAGGAAGATATCGTTGCAGCCTTCTAAACAAATATACCCGATTGAAAGATTAATTTCAGCGTTATCATACTTAACTGCAGGTGGTGCAGGTTTTGTGTGGTTACTTATTGCAGCTTTAATGAAAAAGCATGTAACCCCATTTTTGTTATATCACATTTTACAATCAATTTTTCTTTCAATTTTGTATTTCTTGATTGCAACTTTTGCAGATTTAATTTATGTAATTTTGTATAGAATTCCTTTAATTAATGCAATTCCTTATTTTATAAATATGCCGCTGCCATTTTTGTTTGGTTTATCAATTTTACAAGGTTTGACAACAGCTGTGATTTTATATTTGGCAATAACGGCATTTTGCGGAATTTATAGCTACATTCCTTGGGTATCAGATATTATAAATACCAATACCGGTAGAAAGTAAGCTATAAAACCATTGCAAGAATCATAAGTATCATAGCGCCAATTTCCATTGCGGTGGACATTCTTTGGCTAAATTTATTTGAATCATATTTTGATGCAGATTTTTTAGCTTTATTTACACTATTTAAACGCTTAATTCTTGTCGCAGAGTCTTCGTTTGAGAATTCTGTACCAAATGTTTCGAATTCCATTTGGGATAATTCGTCATTCAAGTTTGGATTATAAGTTTGTGCAGGACTTGCTGCTCCTGTGAATGTGTCACCATAATTAGCGTAAGGTCTTGTATAATTCTTCTGTCCGAAAGGCATTCCAAAACGACTGAATCTGGTTCCGCCCAAATCATTTGAGTTTAAATCACTAGGGCGGTTATCTCTATATTCGTTATCAAATTTAGAAGAGTCTGCAAGTGTTTCCGGCATAACTTCAGCTTTTATTCTATCCATACGAGTAGAATAATCATCAACATCATACACTTTGCCAAAGAGTTTCTTTTCGATAGTTACAATACGAGTATGAAAATCTCTGTCTTTGTGTGTTTCATTAAACAGTTTTTTCTCAATTTCGTCCACTATCGGATAATTTACAGTACTATCCGCTGCAACTTTATCTTTTTCTGCAAAACTATCTTCTGTCGGTTCAATTTCTAAACCGATAACATCCGCTGATATATCTCCTGAGAGGCGCTTAATACGCTTATTAACATCACCTGTTGAAGCTTTACCATAAATTGTCTTCTCTAAACGAGAAACACGATTCTGCGTGGAGTCATTTTTATAATCAAAGCCATAGATTTCATTTTCAATTTTTGAAATTGTACTGACTTGCGTTGAAGCCGCAAATGTAGATGGGACTCCGAGTGCAAGATACATTAGTATTAATAAAGTTGCAAGAAATTTTTTCATAGTGGCACCACCTTGTGATACCACTATAATGGGTGAAAATAATCTTCTCTATTGAACCATCTAGTACATTATCAATAATAGAAAACAGTCTAATTTTAGTAATTCGTTGGAATAATTCAGGTATTAAAATTACCAGAATTCGTTAATCTATGTAGGGTATTCAACTTTACTTTAATTTCTTAAGAGTGTATTATTAAATTATGTTACCAAAAGATTATAGACTAAAAAAAAGAAGCGCATTTAAAGCTACCTATAAGACCGGAAATACACTTTATTCCGGTGGAATTACAGCTTTTTGCGGAAGAAAAAAAGATAATGATTACCCGACAAAAATTGGTTTTGTTGTAAGCAAAAAGATTCATAAAAGAGCGGTTAAAAGAAATCGAATAAAAAGATTAATGCGTGAAAGCTATAGACTCGCAATTAAAAATCGTACTCTTTCGAAACAGTACATGTCCGTAATTTTTGTAGCGTCGTCTAAACTTTTGGGAAAAGACTTTAAATATATTGATACACATATTAACAAATTGGCTGATAAATTATGATAGACGGTATTATTACACCTGCATTGCGTGATATAGACTACTTAGCTCCGTCAGCTCCGTATCCGGTAACTCCATCCGGACTCACAGTTCATCAAAAATCTATTTATCGCTATTCAATACCGACTGACGAACAACCTACACTAACGATATTAAACTGTATTCCGGATTATAATGGCAATTTCATTAAACCCGGACATTATGAGCTAGCTCTATCAAATGACAAAGAATTTATGTATTTAATAGAATCTAAAGATTTAATAGCAGTTATTCCTGTATTTAAGATTGCTGAAAATGAGCAAGAATTACGCAGATATTATGAAAAAAGTAAAAATTTAGACAAAAACGACAAAAAAATAATTGCAAAACAAAAAAGAAAAGAAAAATTTCAAAAGATTATTGATGCAAAATACGCAAAAACAGGTGCTACTTTACCAAAAGAATATGAACATATGGACGCAACAATAGAATATGTAAAAGAAGGCGGCTACTATTTAATTATGTATGAAAAAGGCTTTATTAGAGCATGGGGAGCAATAAAAGCAACCGAATAAGTACTAAACAGTGGACATTGAGTCGACTTATAACTGTTACAATTTTTTAGAGAAATATTTTTATCTTGTTAATTACTAAATTTTTTTATATAATATTTCTAATATTGAGGTTATATGTCAGGGGATAAAAAAGACAATATTTTTTATATAACACATAGCGGCGAACTTCTTATTTGGCTCGTTATTGTTCTAATTATTGTTGCAGTATCTACTATTACTTATGTTTCAAATTCACAAAAAGACAATGATTATAATATTTTCATGAATGATGTTGACGGACTTATTGTAGGTTCTCCAGTTAGAATGATGGGAATAGAAGTCGGACATGTTACAAAAATTAAGCCAACAAATGGAGAAGTTTACATAAAATTTCTTATTACTGATAAAAATCTTACATTGCCTCAAGGTACAATAGCGACTGTTGAATTCAGTGGTATGGCAGGCTCTAAATCGCTGGAATTATATCTGCCTGATTCAAATACATATATTGATAATAACGTTCCTATGATTACAGTAAATCCGCCAAAGCGTTTGCATGATGCTGCCGGTTTATTGAATGAAATGTTTGATAAAATTAATTCAATTTTATACAGTTCTTCTTCATTTGGTAATCAAATACAAAAGATGGATTTGCCTAAAGTAAATGGAAATGGACAGAACATGAGTGATTTTCTTAAATTTGCAGATGATATGGTTAACGATTCAAACGCAAAAGCTGAAAAAATAGGCAAAGATATTAATAAATATAAGCAAAAACAGGAGTAGTTATGGAGTATAAAAATTTAAAGGTAATTTCTAATCCAATAGTAAATCAAAGCTTGTGTACAATGCGAAACAAAAATACCGATACAGAAGGTGTGCGTTTAGCTGCGAGAAAATTAACAAGGATTTTATTGTACGAAGCTACAAAAAATCTTCCACAGAAGAATGTTGAAATAGAAACGCCGCTTGTAAAATTTAATACTCAAACTATTGATCCGGATATTAAAATTATAATATCTCCTATTTTAAGAGCTGGATTAATTTTTACCGATGAAGCTGTAGATATCTTACCACAGGCTGCAATTAGACACATTGGTATGTATCGTGACGAAAAAACATTAAAGCCGGTTTGGTATTACAACAAAGTTCCAATGCCAGTTGATAATCCTAATGACTATTATATCTACATTACAGACCCAATGTTAGCAACAGGAAATTCGCTCACTGAAGCTATAAAATTATACGTGGATAAAGGTATTCCGGAAAAAAATATTTGCTGTATTTGTATGATATCAGCTCCACAAGGTGTTGATGCTGTTTTATCAAAATACCCAAATATAACACTAATTGTTGCAGCAGTGGATTCTCACTTAAATGAAAGAGGATATATTGTTCCTGGTATGGGTGATGCCGGTGATAGAATTTTTAATACGTAAAATTTTGTAATTTTTTAGAATTGGAAAATACATTAATCCTATTTTTCAAATACGTATTAAAATTATTATATGGACAAATATAATAATCTTACCGAACGAGAAAAAGAAGTACTAGAGCTTATAATTCAAGGCAAAAGCAATCCGCAAATTGCAAATGAATTAATACTTTCAATTCATACTGTAAAAGCGCATTTAGAGAGCATTTACAAGAAACTTGGTGTGCATAATAAAGTTCAAGCAGCTGTTTATACTATTGTTAATGTAAAACAAGCTTAAACTAAATAATCTACAGCTTCTTTTGGAGTAGATGCTACGTAATAAAGCTCTTTGGAAGCTTCTGATGCAAAGTTTTCGCTAATTATAGTATTGAAAAATTCTATTAATTTATTGTAAAAACCGTTTGTATTCAATAAGACAATTGGCTTTTTATTGTAACCTAATTGTTTTTGTACAATCATCTCAGAAATTTCTTCTAAGGTTCCAAAACCACCTGCTAGCGCTATAACAGCGTCGGATAATTCATCCATCTTAGCTTTTCTCTCTCTCATTCCGCTGGTTTTATGAAACTCAACGCAATCAGAAGGATTTGCAACTCCCATGTCGCAAAATTTTTGTGGCATAACACCAATCAACTTGCCGCCATTATCCTTAACTGATGATGCGCAAGCGTACATTGCTCCAAGTCTTCCGCCGCCATATACAACATTAACACCTTTAGCACCAAGCATAGCACCTAATTCAGCAGCATCTTTGTAATAAACTGGGTTTAACTTATTTGAAGAGGAAGCAAATACGCAAACATTTTTAATCATTAGTCAAAACTCCCGCCTTGCAAATAATATGAAGAACAGCAAAGTCCTGTACCATTCTTAGAACAGTCAAGCTTTTGTTCACTTACAGGTTTTTCTTTGCAGAATGGCTCAAATCTATCAGCATAAATATTGAACCCAAAAACATCTTTACCCCATATGTTAGGCCTGTGACTTCCGTTTATATCATACAAAAGTACACCAACCACTCCATCTTGAGGTTTGTCAAAAAATTTGTAAGCAAGGGTTGAATTTGCCTGTGTTTGCATAAAATTAGAAAATCTATATGTTATATTTGGATAAGTTCCATTTAAGAAATTAATTTTATACGCTTCAACATCGTTTTTTACCTGTCCGGTTATCACTTCTGTAAAAGTAGTATATAAGTCAAAGCTTTCAGAATCTTTTTGTGTATTAATTGAATAAAAAATATTAGAAAAATCTGACTGTACATTTTTCCATCGAGAAGTAAAATTTGCCTGAACAGTATCATCCATTGATAATGGAGCAACAAGAAAGGCTACTATCAAAAATATTACAAATAGTATTGAAACCTCTACAAGTGTAAACCCTCTTTTCTTCATAATAACCTTTCTTTTTAATTTTACATTTTACCAGCAATAGAGTGGAGTATTTTGGAGAATTTAGCAATGTCATTGTGTTACAATTACCCATTTACCCCTTTACCCCTAGCCACGAGCCATGTCTAAGTGCTTTTTCTCGTTCAATAATGACTCATAAATCCATTCCGGCACAAAGTTTTTACCCAGAATGATTTGCCCATTCATTATATTAGGAGCATGGAAATCAGAGCCACCTGTAACTATGAGTCCTAGATTTTCTGCCATAGAAGAGAAATACTCAACAATAGCCGGTGAATGCTTTCTATGATAAGCTTCAATCCCTCTTAAACCACAGTTCATAAGTTCTTTTATCAGTTTTTCTGCTATATCAATATCATATGGATGAGCAATAACAGGAATACCGCCTGCGTCATAAATAACTTCAACAGCATCAAACGGAGTCACTGTTTTTCTTTCTACATACACCGGCGAAGCTCTATGGATATACTTGCTATAAGCTTCCATGACATTACTTGTACCACCGGCATTAGTAATTGCTTTTGCTATATGCGGACGGCCAATACTTCCCCCCGGAGCAACCATATTTTTTACCTCTTCAAAGTCAATCTTGATACCTTCTTTTTTAGCAAGCAGGTGCAAAATTTCTTTTGTTTGTTTAATACGTGCATGCTGTTGAACTTTTAATAAGTTTTTAAAATCACTTTTATTAACGTCAGGAAAATATCCCAAAATATGAACTTCATAATCTTTATAAAGGGTATTAACTTCAATACCGCGAATAATTTTGAAATCAACATCTTTTGCCTTTAGATATTCCATCGCAACATCATAAGACAAAACGTTATCATGATCCGTTAGTGCAATAACTTGCAAGCCTGCATCAAGAGCTAAATCTACAATTTTTTCAGGAGAAAACACACCATCAGAATAATAGGTGTGAATATGATAATCACCTCTCATCTAAGCCTCCTTGAATTAAGGGGTGAGATAAAGAGTTGAGCAGTTTCTAAAAAATTAGCCACCGTCGTGTTCACCACAAACCTCGCTTTCATTATTACTATTATCTACTGTTAAACTAATTCTTTTTATCTGTGTTGCAAAATCTCCTTCAATTAGGATTTCAACACCATTAATTCTAGCAAGCGGTGTTTCTGCAATCTCATAACGCTCCGGCAAGCTGGTTGCTAATCGTTTGAATGAAGTTTGAAATTCCATTCCAATTATGCTATCTTCTGCGCCACAAAATCCGGCATCAGTGATATATGCCATTCCTTCATATATCTTTTCATCTGCAGTCTGAACGTGCGTATGAGTTCCGCAAAAACCTTTAATTAAAGCTTTGCTACTATTATTATACTTCTTTGCTAAAAATTTGGAAAAACAGATTTTTTCTGCAGTCGCTTCTGCATGAAAATCTATAAAAACGCTATCAACACCTTGTTCAATTAAATAATCTATCTTTTTAGTTACAACCTCCCAAGGAGAATCAATCGGTGGCATAAAGACCCTGCCAAGAGCATTAATTACAGCAAGTTTTCTACCATTAATTTCAAAGACTTGACAACCTGAGCCTCTCGTTCCTTCGGGATAATTTATTGGTCTTGTTAAATTTTGAGCTTCATCAATATATTCATAAATATCTTTTTTATCCCATATGTGATTTCCAGACGTAAAACAATCGATTGAAGCGGATAAATCTGTATAATTTTTCTTAGTTAAACCAAAACCATGTGATGCGTTTTCAATATTAGCGATAATAAAATCAGGTCTATTGGAGCCAAGAGAAGCAATATAAGACTTAACAGCCGTCCTCCCTTGTCTGCCTGTAATATCTCCGAAAAATAATATTCTTAAATTACTTGTATTACCACTCATATAATTTATACCTAAAATAGGTAGGGGAAATGTTTCCCCTACACTGATTTACTCTTATAGATTTACTTTGCGATTTCTGTTGTTCTGAATTCTCTTACAACAGTAACCTTAATTTGTCCCGGATAATCAAGCTCATCCTCAATTTTTTTAGCAATATCTCTTGCTAATTTTTGAGAAGCTAAATCATCAAACATTTCTGATTGAACAATAACACGAACTTCTCTACCGGCTTGTACTGCAAAAGATTGTTTTATACCTTCATAGCCGTTTACAATTTCTTCAATTTTTTGTAAACGTTTGATGTAGATTTCTAATGTATCACGCCTTGCTCCGGGGCGCCCAGCAGAAATTGCATCCGCAAGTTTTACAAGAACTGCTTCAATTGTATTAGCTGTAACATCATCGTGGTGAGCTTCAATAGCGTGAATAACTTCCGGTTTTTCACCATATCTTGAAGCTAATTCTACACCAAGTTGAATATGCGTACCTTCTTGAGTTTGGTCAACAGCCTTACCAATATCATGTAAAAGTCCTGCACGCTTTGCAACGTAAACATTAGCACCTAATTCGGCTGCCAACATTCCGGCAATATGTCCAACTTCAAGTGAATGTTTAAGTACATTTTGACCGTAACTTGTTCTATAATACAATCTACCCAAGTTTTTAATAAGCTCTTTATTTAAGCCCATAATTCCCATATCAAGAGCAGCATTTTCGCCCTCTTTCATGATTTTCTTTTCAACCTCTTCACGAGATTTTTCAACAGTTTCTTCAATTCTTACTGGGTGAATACGACCATCTTGAATAAGTTTTTCTAATGCAATTTTTGCGATTTCTCTTCTTACAGGGTCAAATGCAGAAAGTACAACCGCTTCCGGAGTATCATCAATAATTAAATCAACTCCCGTTAATGTTTCTAAAGTTCTTATATTACGACCTTCACGACCAATAATACGACCTTTCATCTCATCATTAGGAAGAGAAACTACAGAAACAGTAGACTCAACAACTTGTTCCATCATACATCTTTGCATTGTAGTTGTTAAAATTTCTTTAGATTTTTCTAACGCATCTTCCCTAATCTTTGCTTCATTTTCTCTGATAAGCTGCATTTGTTCTTGAGCTAAATCACTTTTTAATTGTTCAAGAAGCATTCTTTTTGCATCTTCTGTAGACATTCCGGCAATTCTTTCTAATTCTACAGTTTGTTTCTGTACGATTTCTGCAAGAAAGTCTTCTTTTTCAATAAGTTGGTCTTTTAATTTATCAAGCTCAACTTCTTTATCTGTTACTTCTTGGATTTTATCTTCTAATATGTCTTCACGTTTAGAAAGCTTATTTTCAATAGCTGCAAACTCTCTTCTGCGTTCTCTTTCATCAGCATTAAGCTGTTCTCTTTCATCATGTAAAGCTTCTTTAGCTTTAATCATAGCTTCTTTTTGTAAAATTAATTCTTTTTCCGCCAAATCCTTTTTAGACTGCTCACTCTGCAATACTAAATTTTTGTACTTAACTCTCTGTACAACAATAACAGCAGCAAGTATTACCAATATTACCGCTGCAACGGCTAATAATGCAATCATTTAGCACCTTTTCCTTTTCTATTTTTTATATATACACGACCTCAGGGTACATATAACCTACCCTGCAACTATTAAACAATTTTCAATAATCTTTTCTATCGCATATATTTTCAAAAATTTTTATACTACTACTGATTTTATCATACCATATAAAGCCTGATTTGTATATAAAAATAAGATTAAATAATGTAAAAATTATAAATAAAAATTGGGCTCGAAAATCTTCTCACCCAATTTTACAATTATTATAGATAAATGTTCTAACCTTTAACAACAATGTTAACAAGTTTTTTCGGAACAACAATTACCTTAACAATTTCTTTTCCAGAAGTTAATTCCTTGATTTTTTGGCTAGCCAAAGCAACTTCTTTCAATTCATCATTACCCAAACCTTCATCAGCTTCAATCTTGTCTTTAACTTTACCGTTAATTTGAACAACAAGAGTAATTTTGCTTGCTTTTGCTAAGTTTTCATCCCACTCACACCACTTTTCATCGTGAATAGATGTTTCATTGCCAAGGTCATGCCAAATTTCTTCTGACATATGAACAGTTACGGGCGCCATTAATTTTATCAAAGAAATAACAGCAAAACTAAACACATTTTTGTCTTCTTCAGTAAGTTCAGCTTTCTTGTTTTTCCAATCATAAATAGCGTTTGTAAGTTCACGATATTTAGAAATTACTGTATTGAATTGGAAATCATTTGCAATATCATTAGTAATTTCTTTTATCATCATATGTACAATTCTAACTAAGTCATCATTTTCCCTTGCAAGAGGGAATGTAAGCTTGTAATCTTTTGTAACATATTCTTGATTTTCGCTAACCAATCTCCAAACTCTATTTAAGAATTTGTAGCAGCCTTCAACACCTGCATCTGACCAGTCAAAATCTCTTGCCGGAGGTGAATCAGAAAGAATAAATAATCTTGCTGTATCAGCTCCATAATTTTCAAAGATTTCATCCGGATCAACAGTGTTACCCTTAGATTTAGACATCTTAGAACCATCTTTTAGAACCATACCCTGAGTTAACAAGTTTTTGAAAGGTTCGTCAAAGCTCAATAACCCTAAGTCCTTAAGAGCTTTTGTAAAGAATCTTGAGTACAACAAGTGTAAAATTGCGTGCTCAATACCACCAACATATTGGTCTACCGGAAGCCAGTGATCTACCAATTCTTTTGAGAATGGTAAATTTGCATTCTTAGGATCAGAATATCTCAAATAATACCAGCTTGAACATACAAATGTATCCATTGTATCCAATTCTCTTCTTGCTTTGCCGCCACATATTGGACAAGTTGTTTCAGCAAAAGTTTTAGAAGTGGTAATTGGTGATTTGCCAACAACTGAAAAATCAACGTCAGTTGGAAGCATTACCGGAAGATTTTCTTCTTTTTCAGGAACAATTCCGCACTTATCACAATAAATCATCGGAATTGGAGCCCCCCAATATCTTTGACGTGAAATCAACCAATCTCTTAATCTGTATTGTGTCTTAAATTCACCAAAACCATTGTCTACAGCTTTTTGTGTAATGGCTTTTTTAGCTTCAGTATTTTTCATTCCATTAAATTCATTAGAATTAACTAAAACACCTTCCTCTGTATAAGACTCCGTTAGTTCATCTGGTTTTAACTCAGTACCTTCCGGAGATATAACAACTTTCAACGGTAAATTGTATTTCTTAGCAAAATCAAAATCTCTGGTATCGTGAGTCGGAACGGCCATTACAGCACCTGTTCCGTATTCAACTAGAGCATAATCCGCAGTCCATAATGGGAACTCTTCCCCCGTAAAAGGATTGATACAGTGAGTTCCTAAAGGAACACCTGTTTTAACTCTATCTGTTGAAAGCCTTTCGATTTCTGTCATCTTACGAGCATTTGCTCTGTATTCTTCAACTTTATCCTTATTTTCCGGAGTTGTAAGTTTTTCAATATCTTTATATTCAGGTGCTACAACAAGATAAGTGATACCATGAACTGTATCCGGTCTTGTAGTGTAAACAGGCACTTCCATACCTTCAATTTCTTTTACTTTAAATCTGAAAATAGCACCTTGAGATTTACCAATCCAGTTAGACTGCATTGTTTTAACGTTATCACCCCAACCTGGAAGTTTATCTAAATCTTGAAGAAGTCTTTCAGCATAATCAGTAATTTTGAAGAACCATTGAGAAAGATATTTTTTCTCAACAACACTATCGCATCTCCAGCATTTGCCATCAATAACTTGCTCATTAGCTAGAACTGTTCCGCATTTGTCGCACCAGTTAACAGCTGCTTCTTTTTTGTAGGCCAAACCTTTTTTGTATAGCTGTATAAATAGCCATTGTGTCCATTTATAATAATCAGGTTTGCAAGTTGTAACTTCTCTTTGCCAATCATAAGAAAGACCAAGCATTTTTAATTGTTTTGTCATGTATGCAATATTTTCGTCAGTCCATTTTGCAGGGTCCGCACCATGCTTCATAGCCGCATTTTCTGCAGGTAAACCAAAACTATCCCATCCCATTGGATGAAGAACATTAAATCCTTGCATTTTTTTGAATCTAGCAATTACGTCAGTAATCGTGTAGTTTCTAACGTGTCCCATGTGAAGTTTGCCTGATGGGTACGGAAACATTGATAACGCGTAATATTTAGGTTTATCACTGTTATCAGGAGTATGGAAAACATTATTTTTTTCCCAATTTTCCTGCCATCTTTTTTCTATTTCTTGTGGAAAATAAGCCTCTTTCATTTATTCCTCCCTAATTATTAATGTATTTATTCTAGCATAAAATTAGGAAATTGGAAAAAGATTATAAAAAATTATAAGGTTTATACATTCAGCGGTTGATCTAATGAGCGGATTGAAACATCGACTTCATTTGGGAAAAACTGATTCATGTGGGATACCAAATCATTTGTAGAATTTACCCAGAATACAGGTGATGTCAAAATTCTAGCACTATATCCATTCACAGGTGGCATTTTAAACATTACAGGGTCATCGCCATGGTGTTTAGCTAGAATATTCTTTATTCCGCACAATTCTTCATACTTAACATCACGTTTAAGACTCAACGTAACAATATTTGCATTATCAACTGATTTAACATTATCAATCAAAACGCTTATCTGATCTTCACCGCGGTGTTGAACTTTTCCTGTAATAACAACTTTGTTATCCATAACAAGAATTTCACCATACTCCAACAATCTTTTGTGGAAACAAACACAATCAACTTTACCTGTTAAATCTTCCAACGTTATAAATCTCAAGAACTTTGACGGGTCTTTTTTCGTCGGAATTTGCCTTGTTGCAGTAATAAGTCCACAAATTGTAACTTCTGTTTCGTCTTTAAGTTCTGCTAGCTCTGCAACTCTATGTGTCATCAAGAATTGCATTTTATCTCTTATTGAAAATAAAGGATGTGAGGTTACATAAAAACCCAAAAATTCTTTTTCAAAAAGTTGAATTTCTTTATCCGTATACTCCGCATCACTTCCAACAAGTTGATACTGTACATTTTCAAATTCATTATCTCCACCTAGTGAAGCAAAGAGACTAACTTGCCCCATTGCGCGGTCTTTAGCTTCTTTAGATGTTACATCTAAAATGTGCTCCATATTATCAAATAATTGTTTTCTGCTCTTTTCAATATTAGAAAAAGCTCCTGCTTTAATCAAACCTTCAAGAGATTTTTTGTTAACATATTTTGCATCTACTCGTTTGCAGAAATCAAAAATATTTTTAAAATCACCATTTTCTTCTCGTTCTTTAATAATAGCCTCTACGACCGGAGCACCAACCCCTTTAATCGCAGCCATACCAAAACGAATATTCTCACCGTCCGGTGCATATTCTAAATATGATTTATTAATATCCGGTGCGAGAACTTTACTTCCTAACCTTTGAGCTTCTTCTATATAAAGCTGGGTTTGATCTTTATTGTCAGCAACACTTGATAGTAATGCTGAAAAATACTCTACAGGATAGTGCGTTTTTAAATACGCAGTTTGATAAGCTACAAATGCATACGCTGCAGAGTGCGACCTGTTGAAACAGTATGAAGCAAACGCAAGAATTTGGTTGAAGAGTTTTTCTGCATCCTCTTTTTTCATATCGTGCTTCGCAGAAGCTTCAATGAATTTACCTCGCTGTTCTTCCATCGTTTTAAGGTCTTTTTTACCCATCATACGACGTACTTGGTCCGCTTGACCAAGAGAATAATCAGCAAGTACTTGGAACACCTGCATGATTTGTTCCTGATAAACAATAGTTCCGTATGTATCTTTTAGTACCGGTTCTAGCAATGGATGAGCGTATGTAATTGCCTGTTTACCATGTTTTCTGGCAACGAAATCATCAACCATGCCGGAACCCAACGGACCCGGACGGAACAAAGCAACTAAAGCGCCTAAATCTTCGAATACGTCCGGTTTAAGACGTTTTACAAGGTTCATCATACCTTGAGATTCTAGCTGGAACACACCAATTGTTTCACCACGTACAAGCATGTCATAAGTCGGCTTATCATCAAGCGGAATATGGTTAATATCAACATCAATACCACGATATTTCTTAACCATCTTACAAGTTTTTGTAATCATGGTTAAGTTTCGTAAGCCTAAAAAGTCCATCTTTAATAGGTCAAGAACCTCTGTTGCTTCGTGTTTAGGATAACCTGTTTGAACAATACCATCTTTTGAAGGTTGAACAGGTAAAATAGTATCCAAAGGTGCATGAGATATAATTACACCCGCTGCGTGAGTACCGGTACCACACTTCAAACCTTCAATGGCAACCGCCATATCAACCCAACGTTTGAAACTGATTGTTTTTCCACTTTCCGGATTCATAATCTGGTAATCTTCGTCATAAAGTTTCTTAAAATCAGATTCTCCATCAGCGGCAATAATATCTCTCAACCATTCAGCTTTTGGATTGCTAGCTCTTGCAACATCCAAAGCAGGCTCAATTAGTCCTGTTATTCTGTTACTTTCAGCAAACGGTACTTGCAGAACACGTCCAACACCTTTGAACGCAGCTTTTGGCGCATAAGTTGAAAAAGTAATAATCTGACAAACTTTATCTTCGCCATATTTTTGCGTTACATAATCAATTACATCGCCACGTTTTTCGATACAAAAGTCGATATCAATATCAGGCATTGTAAAGCGTTCCGGATTCAAAAATCTTTCAAACAACAGCTTGTGATAAATCGGGTCAATATCAGTAATTTCTAAAGCATACGCAACAACAGAACCTGCAGCTGAACCACGACCCGGTCCGACCGGAATATCATGAGTTTTTGCAAAATGGATAAAATCCCAAGTAATCATAAAATATGCAGGGAAACCCATATGGTTTATTACACCAAGTTCATATTTTGCACGTTCAATAATATTTTGAGGTGGTGGATCGCCGTAACGTTTTTTTAATCCTTCAAAAACTACGTGTTCCAGATAATTTTCAATACCTTGAATATATTTTGCTTCTTCTAAAACATCAGCTGTATTTTCGGTTTTGTTTTTTTTCTTCAAACGTTCGATGATTTTAGGATCAACATCATCAGACGTAAACACGAATTCTTCCGGCACATCATAATGAGGTAGCGGAGCATTATGAAGTTCTATTTCTACATCACACTTGTTTGCAATTTCTTCCGTATTCACACAACATTCTTCAAAAGTTGTGTCATCCATCCAAGAAAATGCCTGACGCATCTCATCTTTTGACTTTACGTAAAATTCATTATTAGGAAAATGAAAGCGCTTTTCATCATCTTTATTAGCATTAGTTTGCAAGCATAATAAAGTATCCTGAGCATCAGCATCTTCTTTTCTCAAATAATGTGAGTCATTTGTAATAATCATTTTTATGCCGAGCTCTTTGGCAATTTTCATTAAATTTGGGTTTGTACGTTTTTGTTCATCCATATTGTGGTCTTGGAGCTCAATATAATAGTCATCTCCAAACAAATCCTGATAACGTTTTGCGACTTCTTTTGCTTGTTCGTATTCATTTTTTAGCAAGTGTTGAAGAACTTCACCACCTAAGCAAGCTGATGCACAAATCAAACCTTCGTGGTATTCCTTCAATAGTTCAAAATTGATACGCGGTTTATAATAAAAACCTTCACACCACGCAGTGGAAACAAGTTTAATTAAATTTTTATATCCTTTATTATCTTTAGCAATCAAAATCAAGTGATACAAAGGATTGTTATTGCTATCATGTACATGAATATCACCGGAATTTACATAAAATTCGCAACCAATAAGCGGATTAATACCGGCATGTTTTGCTAGTTCATAGAATTCAACGGCAGAATACATAACACCGTGGTCAGTAATCGCAATTGCAGGGAGTTCATTTTCCTTGGCGTACTTAACCAAGTCGCCAACCCTAATCATCCCATCTAATAGTGAATACTCCGAGTGAATATGTAAAGGTATAAAATTTGCCATAATAATAATTTATCACATAAAGATATTAAGATTGTAAAAATTTTAGTTGTGTCAAGATAGGTGATAGATATTACAACTACGAATGATTAGACTTTATTTCGTCTTTAATCTCGCTAGATTCATCTTTTAATTTTAATTCATTTTCACGAGCTCTAATCATGGCTTGCAATATTGTATCATCTTGAGCTTGCTTTTTTACATCAGCAAAAACTGCTTTCAACTCTTCTTCACTCAAGCCTTGAGGTGATTTCATACAAACAATAAGTTTTTCTCTTCTGAATGTAAAGTAAGAAGCTACAAGAATACCCCAAAGCAAGATTCCTTGAACAATTCCAATATGCGGAATACTAGCATTAAAATTAACTGCGAAATTCCACAATTTCATTGCTACAAGCCCAGGAAATGCAATAAATCCAGCTGCCAGGCAACATCCGATTAAAGCAACCATCATGACGCCTCTAATTCCCTTTATCTGTATTACATTCAAATTCTTTTTCATATTAACCTCATTAATGAAGCGTTACTTTTCGTTAATCATTTTCAAAAATTCATCTTCATTCAATATTATAACACCTAAATTTTGAGCTTTGTCTAATTTTGAACCGGCATTTTCTCCAGCTACGACAAAAGATGTCTTTTTAGAAACTGAAGAAGAAGTTTTTCCACCCATTTGTTTAATCTTTTCACCAGCTTCATCTCTTGTCATAGAGCTAAGTGTACCGGTTAGCACAAAGGTTTTTCCAGTTAGCTCATCAGTTTTAGGCGCAGCTGCATTCGCTTCAAAATTAAGTCCATATCTTTCAAACTCTTTTACCATTTCTAAATTCTGATTGTTGTGGAAATAAGCATAAACACTTTGCGCAATTTTTTCTCCGACACCTTCTATATTAGCCAAATCTTCAACCAAAGCATTTTCTAAAGCATCTATTGTTGGAAATTCACCAACAATCAGTTCTGCTGTTTCTTTACCGACATGTCTTATTGAAAGAGCAGTGATAAACCTTGCAAAAGTTCTATTTTTGCTTTCTTGAATAGCATCATACATATTTTGAGCAGACTTTTCTTTTACTAAATCCAATTTCAAAAAATCATCCTTTGACAATTTATAAAAATCAAGAGGAGTCTTAACCATGTCTAAATTATATAACTGCTCAATTATTGATGGACCTATGTTATCAATATCCATAGCTTCTTTAGAAACCCAATACTCTAATTTTGCTTTCACTACAGATGGGCAATTTGGATTAGAACAATACAAATTAACTTCCCCTTCTCTTACTTCCAGTGGAGAATGGCAATTCGGACATTCAGTCGGCGGATTATAAACAGGTAAATCAGCATGCTCTGCGCTATCAACATATTTAATAACTTTTGGAATAATTTCAGCGGCTTTTTTTATAAGAACTCTATCTCCGATTCTAACATCAAGCCTTTTAATTTCATCAAAATTATGCAAACTTGCTCTTGATACCACACTTCCTGCAAGTAAAACAGGTTCTAAAACAGCAACCGGAGTAACAGCACCAGTTTTACCAACACCTAATTCAATCCCTTTTAGTTCTGTAGAAATTTCCTCCGGTGGGAATTTAAAGGCAGTTGCCCATTTTGGAGCTCTTGCTGTGAATCCCATTTCTCGCTGGCATGCTAAAGAGTTTACTTTTATAACAACACCGTCCGTTGCATAATCTAAGTCAAAACGCTTAGTTTCCCATTCTTTACAAAAATCTATTGCTCCTTGAATATCTTTTACCAACCTAATATTAGGATTTATTTTAAATCCAAGTTTTTTTATATATTGTATACTATCCCAGTGCGTTTTAGGTTCAATTTCAGCTCTTTCAATTATTGCAGTATAAGTAAACATAGATAAATCACGTTTTGCAGTAATTGTACTGTCTAACTGTCTTAAAGAACCTGCTGCAGCATTTCTCGGATTAGCAAACGGTTTTTCACCATTCTTAAGATTTTCTTCATTAAGCTTTTCAAACGAAGTCTTTGGCATATAAATTTCACCCCTAACTTCTACATCTGCATCCTCAAATAACTTAAGCGGAATAGCCTTTATTGTTTTCAAATTTTGGGTGATTTCTTCTCCAATAATACCGTTACCACGCGTCGCACCTTTTACAAAATAACCATCTTTGTAAGCAAGAGCAATTGCAAGACCATCAATTTTCAACTCACAAACAAGCTCTTGAGGGAAACCACATTCTTTGGTAACTCTATCATACCATTTTTTTAATTCTTCATAATTATACGTGTTATCAAGACTATAAAGCCGATATTTATGTTTAACTTCGTCAAAACCTGCACTAATTCCACCAACTCGTTGAGTAGGACTATCAGGAGTAATCGATTCCGGATTTTGTTCTTCCAAACTTTTTAATTCAGAATATAATTTATCATATTCGAAATCACTAACAAGCGGATTATCAAGAACATAATAGTTATATCCGAGTTTATTCAGTTCATCTCTAAGAAATTTAATTCTCTCTACAGCCATAAAAGCTCCTTATTACAGCAACCATAATCCAGAATGTGAATTGTATTTGCGGACGGAAAAATACAGTATCTACAAATCCGTGCAACAGAATTCCGACAATTGATACAAGTGCTGCTAAAACATATTTGTTTTTCAAATTAGTTAGCGCATATTTTATAATAAAAGCTATGAAGCCTAAAAATGCAAGTAAAGCAAATATACCACTTTCTACAGATGTTTCCAAATAAATATTATAAGCACTCAAGGCATCAAATCCGGTTTTCATATATAAACCATAAATTTCTCTGAAATTTTGGTTACCAACACCTATTCCCAACAGCCAATTATCTTTAAACATATCAATGCAAGAATTGTATACATTAAATCTAAATGAATTTGAGCTATCAGAACGCATCGCAAAGATAGAAAAAATTCTTGCTCTCAATGATGACACAGACATAATAAAACAAAATACCAATGCTGAAAAAGCAGCTACAATAGTTGCAAATATTTTTTTGTATTTTGGTTCTAAAAATTTGTATAAAAATGCAACCAACAATAGCATTTGGAAGAAAAATCCAATATAAGAACCTCTACATCCTGTTAACACTAGTGCTACAGCAGCTAAAGCAGCAATAGGAAGCCCCCACTTTTTAGGCAAAGTAATTAGCGCCGGAATACACGCTAACATATATCCGCCAAAAAGATTTGGGTTATAAGGCTTAAGTGTTCCATAAACCCTTGTCATTACTTCTTCCGGATTAAGTCTTGAAGTATCTTGCCAACCTGAGATTTCATCTACAGATGCAAAATTTTGCAAAAAAGCTACAACAGTTTCAAAAGCTACAGCAAAAGCGTACGCAATAAATACATATTTTATTTTGTCTTTATTATCTTTGAAAAAATGAACTAATGATACATAAAATCCCAGATATGTAAGTGTCTTGAAAAAGCCTTTTAAACTTAAATACAACAAAGATGAACCGGCTACACTAATTATTACAAATATAAAATATATTAATAATAGCTTATCAGCCCAAGTTAACTCAAATTTTTCACCTTGTTTTGTTAACAATTTTACAACTGTTAAAATTATTGCAAAAATTGCAAAATATCCAATATAATCAGATGGTGCAATTGTTGATGATAAAATTACAAGCAAAATATTTACAAATATCAACCAATCAATTTTCTGTAAGAAAAAACTCTTATTATAAATCGGACATAGTTTATCTTGAAAAAACGTTAATACATTATTTAAAAACATTATTTATATATACCCCTCACCCTAACCCTCTCCCACAAGGGACGAGGGAACGTGCGAAATCTTACTTATCTACTATTTTTAGAGTGGATAAAGTGCATACACATCCACCCTTTAGAAAACTAACCAACTTGATTATTAGATCCATCGTCTTCTACATCAGTCTTTGTAGTTACACGTACATCTGATATAGTACCGTTGAATTTATAATTATTACCTTCTAAGGTTACAGGAAGTCCCATTTTAATTTTATTTCCGCCTACTACTGCACCATCTTTTGTAATTTTAGCAGTATCTGTAATTGTTACTACAGCATCAAAAATTGCAGGTTGAGCAGGATCTTTTACCAAAACATATGCATCTTTTGCTTTAGAAGAAGCTACTGCTGTCTGTCTTGCTTCTGATGATACATTTAATACATTAAGTTCTGTATAAGGAACGTTACGAATAGTAATAAAAGTTTTATCATCCGGTTTTATAGGGAATTCTTCACCAGTTACAGTAACACCTCTTAAAAATACTTGGAATGTTATTGGGGAAGTTGCTTCAATTTGTTTATCTGCAGTTTGTCTAAAATGTTTTGTTGTTGCAACACCAATTATTAAAGCTGCAATTACACCAAGAACAATTATAATATCAACCAAATTAAATTTACCTAACAAATTCTTCATTTATTATTCTCCTCTCCTAGCATTCTTCTAATTTTATTTCAGTTGGAATAGAATTTATAATTTCATCAATAGAAGTTGTCGCACAACCATATTGTTTAACAACAATACCTGCGGCAATATTACCGATTATTGCCGCATACACTGGTTCAGCACCAGCAGCTAAAGCCAAAGTATACAATGCTGTTACTGTATCCCCCGCACCCGTTACATCAAAAACTTCCGCCTTATTAAACACCGGAATATGTGTGTATTTACCATTATTATCAACAACAACCATACCATCTGCGCCACATGTAATAAGGACAGCTTCTGCGCCGGATTGTTCTAATAAAATATTTCCCGCTTTCATAAAATCATCTTTATTTTTTAAATAAAAACCAACATGCTTTTGTGTATCAGGAAGGTTCGGTGTCATTGAAGTAAGACCATAATACCTGTTTAAATCACGTTGAGCATCAACAACAACTTTTTTATTAAATTTTTTAGCAGTAGAAATAACTGCTGAAATAACATTATCAGAAAGAGTTCCTATGTGATAATCTGACAAAATTACGGCATCATGCAGCGGAACTAATCTTTCGATTTCATCAATAAGTTTTTTTTCTGTTTCTTTAGAAATAGGAGCGTTTGTTTGTCTGTCGATTCTTACTATTTGTTGAGTTATAGAATGTGAACAAGAACCTGAAATTCTGGTTTTTGTAATAGTTTTTCTTGTTTTGTCTGTAATCAAAGATGAACAGTCGATATTAGCATCACAAAATGCCTGTTTTAAATCATTAGCTTGATAATCATCACCAATCACACCGATTACACTAACTTTACCGCCATTTACATCAGCTACGTTATGAGCAGCATTAGATGCACCACCTAAAATAAATTTTGTATGAGTATGTTGAAGTATTAAAACAGGAGCTTCTCTTGAAATTCTCTCTGTATCACCATAAACCATCTCGTCAAGAGCTAAATCGCCAACAACAAGGATTTTAGCTTCACCTAATTTTCTCACCAAATCCGTTAATTTATTTTTATCAATATTCATATCAATCTCTCTTATGATTGCCTAATAACGAAATCTCATATATAATATATTTATATCATACAATAAACATGAAAAGAGAGTGCATGGCTGACAAAAACGTTTATAATGAAAAAGATTCAATGGACATTAACGAATTAGCATCTTTAAATGATGATATTTCTCCGGATTTAATAGACCAATTGCAAGCAAAATTGTCTAATGATGCAATGAATTTAAACGACACTTATGACTCTTCTAAAACGCAAGAAAATTCAGGAGATGATACAGTTCTTTTCGAAGAAACTGAAAAACAAGATAAAGAAGAAAAGCAAAAAAATGAAATAAAAAAAATAGAAGTAAATCTTGACAAAAAATTTGACGATAACTTTATCAAAAAATATAAAGCAAAACTCAATAAACAACAAGAAGCAGTTAATAAGGATAGTAAAAAAGCTGCGGAAACACATATTAGCAGTGCTGCATTTTCTGATAACACAACACCAGAAGAAAATAAGAGTATTGAAGAAATCTCAAAAGGTAATATTAAAGAACGTAAGTTCTCTAAAAAACAGAAAGAATACAATGACAGCTTGGATTTCTTAGATAATAATGTTAAGTATTCTAAATATGTAATATATATTGACCCTGAAAACGTTCCGTTTATTGATAGTTTAACAGTAAAAGAGCGTAAAAATCTGATAAACAGAATTTTACGCGAACAAGATGATATTGCGATTACAAAACAGCGTTTCAAAATAGTAAATGCCGTTATCAAACACGTTATTATAGCCATATTAACAGTTGCAATCTCAATTCCGGTTATTTACTTTACAATAAATACTTCACTAGAAGCCACTGTTAACAACTACAGACGTTCACAATCTCTGTTCCAAACTTTGTATAAAGAAAATGGTAAAATCAATAGCATTCGCTAATATCGAGCTAAACAGAAGTATTCTTATCACTTTCACCAACAACTTGATTAGCAATAGTTTGACCTAGCTTGTAACCTAAAATGGATGCTCCTGCAAATGCTAAACCTTTCATTAGTCCTGGCAAAAATTTAAGAGATTTATTACAAATTTCATGAGTTTTACAATAATCATTAAAAGCAGCTGTTTGTTTTTGAATAAATGGATTTTCATTAAAAAGTCCATCTCTATTGATAACTAATTTATTGTTATCAACAATTTGATATTTTCCTGCTTCAGCAATTAATTTTTTCTCACCATTAGCAATATCATACAAACCTTCTTTTGCTTCAATCATTGTTTTTGGATTATATTTTGAAGTTTTAGCCAAGCCAAGCGCATTTTTTGCCAATGATTCAGACGCAAACATAACACCTAGAGCCGTACCCTCTTTTATTGCCTCATCTTTTTTATTATCAGAAGTTAATACTTTTACTCCACTTGTAGCGCAAATTATTGGATTAATATGATCAGCTGTAAAGTTTAAAACTTTTGCAATACCACCAACAACTTTATCACCTTGAGATAAGGCTCTTATTGATTCTTCTGCACTGGTAATTCCTTCAGCCAAAGAATTAGCAGAACCTTTTGCGATATTAGAAACTCCTTTAACAGCATTTACAATTTGTCCACCGGCAATATCCATATTCATAGCACCAACAATTGGATTGCTTGTCACAAGAGCATCCGCACCACTATTAGCTCTTCTTGTTGAAAAAATAGTACTGGATATTACTGATGGCATAAATGATGTAATTGCTAAACCTGATGTCATGTTAAAACCTTTTCCACACTATAAATTTACACACTATATCTATATAAAGTTTTTAACCTGACAAAAATTTCAATTTGTAGAAAAATCTTTACATTATTTTACAAAGGGGTAAATAGTCTAGGTGGGGTAAATAATTTAAGGGTAAATTATTCATTAAAAAGATTGTTTTTATAATTCCATAATACACTACACAAGGTGTATTATGCTTCTTCAGTTGGTTCATTTTCAGCTACTGGTTCTTTGTAAATTTGAAGTTTTGTAATTCTTGCACCATCAATTTCCTTTACTGTAAAAGTTAATCCATTGAAAGAAACTGTATCACCAACTTCTGCAATTCTACCAAGCAATTTGACAACCAAACCCGCTATGGTATCGACGTCATCTTCTTCAAACAAAGATTCTTTTAATCCGAAATACTCAACAACTTCATCAATACGCATCATAGCATTTGCAATATACGTATTTTCACCAATTTCTTTAATATCAGTTTCTTCTTCTTCGTCAAATTCATCTTGAACTTCGCCAATAATTTCTTCCAAAACATCTTCTAATGTTATCAAACCGGAAGTTCCACCGAATTCATCAATAACAACTGCAATTTGACAATGTCTTTTTTTAAATTCAATAATCAAATTGTCAAGTGTCATTGTTTCAGGAATCAAAATCAATGGTCTAATTAATTTCTTTATTGAAAACTCGTCTTTTCTCATCGCTAAAGAATACAAATCCTTAACGTGTATAAAACCTAATATTTTATCAATATTTTCTTCATAAACCGGATATCTAGTATATTGATTTTCCAAAGTTTGTTTTGTTAATTCTTCATAAGAAATATCATCTGGAATACAAATCATATCAGTTCTTGGAATCATTGCCTGCTTAGCCATCAAATCAGAGAACTTAAACATATTGTGAAGCATTTCTGCCTCTGTTTCGTTCAACACACCTTCGTTATAACTGGCATCAACGAGCATATCAAGTTCTTCTGTAGAATGTACTAAAGATGCATCTTCTGAATTTGCATGACAAGCTGATAGAATTTTATTACCAGAAACTTCTAGCAATAAAACAAACGGCTTAAAAATCGTTATAAAAATATCCATCGGCGTTGCTATTAATAATGACAACGATTCAGGGTGTCTTAAAGAAATGCATTTTGGCAATTGTTCTCCTAAAAGAACATGGAAATAGGTTACCAAAACAAATGATATAGGAACCGCAATTAAGTGAGCCGGCATAGCATTCATTGTATGAGCAAAGAAACCTATAACAGGTTCTATAATCTGAACGATTGTTGATTCTGCAACCCAACCTAATGCGATACTTGCAATTGTTACACCCAACTGAGCAGCTGCAAGCATTCTATTTATGTCATTAACAAGCTTTAGAGCCTTTTTTGCGTTACCATTACCTTCATTGCTAAGTTGTTCAAGCCTTGTTTTTCGAACTTTTACAAGCGAAAATTCTGCAGCTACGAAAAAGGCATTAACAAAAAGCAAGAATAAAATTATAAAAATATTAATTAAAAAGTCTGTTATATTCATTTACTCTCATATACCTTAAAGTTATACATACAATTCTACAATATACCTGAATATTTTGCAATATTGAACTATTTTATATATAATAATCTGTATGAAAACAGGAGCGTTTATAGTACCTACAGGAATTGGAGCATCTATCGGGGGATTTGCAGGTGATGCAAGTATTTGGGCTAGAAAGTTAGCTAAACATTGCCGTCTTATTGTTAATCCAAATGTTGTTAACGCTGCCTGCTTTTCTGGTATCACAGACAATATGCTTTACGTAGAAGGTTATTCTTTAGATGAATTTTTTAAGGGTAAATGTAAATTACAGCCATCTTGCGAAAACAAAGTTGGTATAATTTTTGATAAAGCAATTAAGCAAGAAGTACTGAATGTGCATATTAATACCATAAATGCAGTAAAAACAGTTTATGGAATTGACATTTGCGGTTATGAAATAACACAAGAAGATACTGGAGTTGATTTTTTTGTTGATAATTCCGGCGTTTCAATGGGAAATGTAAAAAATCTTGAAACAATAAAAGATGCAGCCTGCAAGTTAATACAAAAGGGAGCAGAGGCAATTGCAATAGTTTGCAGATTTCCGGATGAACAAGGTGACGACTATGCAAACGGTATTGGAGTTGACCCTGTCGGTGGTGTAGAAGCTATTATTTCGCATTACATTTCTAAAGAATTAAAAATTCCTTGTGCTCATGCTCCGGCTTTTGATGATATTACAATTTCTACTGACATAGTAGATCCGAGATGTTCGGCAGAATACATAACACCCACATTCTTACCATGTATTTTGATTGGGCTGAGTCAAGCGCCAAAATTATCACAAACAGAAGGTATTGGAATTGACGATACAGATTTTTTAGTAGTACCTTATAACGCTCTTGGCGGAATTCCGGTTCTAGAGATGATTAAAAGAAACAAGACAGTTTATGCCATAAAAGAAAACAAAAGCGTTTTGGATGTCACGCCAGATAAATTAGGAATTAATTGCATAGTTTTAGAATCATATCATGAATTGATTGAGCAAATTTAAAAATATTTTTTTTAAACAAATAAAAAAGGCGCATCTAATGGATGCGCCTTCTATTTATGAATCAATTCAAACTATTTCAAATTAACTTTGTTATTATCAGCCAAGAACTGAGTAACTTTTTCGTTCAATGCTTGTTGTGAAATTGCATTGAATACACCTGGAGTTTGAGAAAGTTGTTTAATCATAGTTTGTGGGTCTATTTGATACATATGGCTGATTTCAGCAATCTTAGCACCAAATTCTTCTTGAGAAACAACAATGTTTTCATCCTTAGCAATCTTATCTATAACTAGAGAATTTTTAACTCTCATAGCAGCATCTTCTTTTAAGCTCTTCATAATGTTATCATAACCTTGAGCTTCTACTGCTTGATCCCAATTGAAACCTTGCATAGCTAATTTTTCTTTGTATTCTTCAACCAATTGATCAGCTTCTCTATCAATCATAGATTGTTGAATATCAACTTTAGCTTCTGATGTTACTTTTTCAAAAATAGCTTTTTCTGAATTAGTTCTATCAATATCAGCCTTTTGTGTATCCAAATATTTTTGAATATCAGCCTTCAAATCATCAACAGTCTTAAATGGACCAACTTTTTGAGCGAACTCATCAGTTAGTTCAGGAAGAACTTTTGATTTGATTTCATTGATTTTACATTTGAAAGTAGCAGGTTGACCAGCTAATTTCTTTTCGTGATATTCTTCTGGGAAGTTTACACTGATTTCGAATTCTTCACCTAAAGCTCTATCAACTAATTGCTCAGCAAAACCAGGAATAAAGCTTGAATGAGCTAAATCCAAAGTGTAGTTTTTAGCATCACCATGTTCAATTTTTTCACCATTAGCGAAACCTTCAAAATCAAATACGATAGTATCAGTAGCAACAGTCTTTCTGTCAGTAACAACAACGGTTGTAGCGTGTTGAGCTAACATACCGTCTAATGATTTTTGGAATGCATCTTCAGGAATTTTGTAAGCATCAACATCAAGTGTTAAACCTTTGTATTCACCCAAAGTAACTTCAGGTCTTAATTCAATCTTAGCTGTGATTTTTAAATCTTCGCCGATTTTGTAATCATAAGATTCAACGTATGGTTGAGCTACTACATCAAAATCATTTTCTTTGATTACTTCAGAGAAAATTCTAGGAAGAGCACCTTCAAGTGCTTCGTGTTTAATTCTTTCTTCACCAATGTTTTGTTCCACAATGTTTCTAGGAGCTTTTCCTTTTCTGAATCCTGGAATATTAACATATTGAGCTAATCTTTTAGCCGCATTGTTATAGTAGTTTACGGCATCTTTTGCCGGAACTTCAATTTCAACCTTAACCATATTTTCAGGTTGTTTTTCAATAGTTGTTTTCATTTAATTATCCTCTTTTCAATACCCTTCACTATTCTAAACTACTACAAACAGAGGATATTGTAAACCTTTAAAACATATATATTAACAATAATAAAAAGCGGTACAGAAAATCTATACCGCTTCTTACTATTTTTTTAAAACTATTCGCCTTCTTTTGGTAATTCAGGAGCTCCAAACATACCTTCAATTTCTTCCAAAATTGCGGCAGGTTTTCTTGCCTGATTACGTTGAGCTGCACGTTTTTGAGCTTCTTTATCACGTTCTTCACTTGCGTAAGATAAGTGATGGAAACCAGTACCTGCAGGAATCAAACGACCAATGATAACGTTTTCTTTCAAGCCTCTTAACAAGTCTTTCTTACCATCAACCGCAGCTTCAGTAAGAATTCTTGTTGTTTCTTGGAATGAAGCAGCTGAAATGAATGATTCAGTGTTCAATGAAGCTTTTGTAATACCTAACAACATGTATTCACAAGTCGCTTCTTGACCATCATGTTCTTTTACAGCTTTGTTTTCATTTTCGAAAGTTTGAACTTCAACTAATTCACCTGGTAATAAGTTTGTATCACCAGAATCAACGATTCTAACTTTCTTAGTCATTTGACGAACGATGATTTCAATGTGTTTATCAGCGATTTCTACACCTTGAGAACGATATACACGTTGAACTTCATCTACTAAATATTGTTGTGCTTCTTCAGGTCCACAAAGTCTGATAACATCGTGAGGATTTAAAGGACCACTTGTTAATGGTTGACCTTTTTTAATCTTCTGACCGTTTTGAACAACGATACTTGCATCAATTGCGAATTTAATTTCAGATCTAGTTCCACTTTCTGATTCTAAGAATAATCTAGGTACATCATCTTCAATTTCAATTCTTGCAACACCATCTGTTTCAGCTAAAATAGCGCAATCTTTTGGTTTTCTAGCTTCAAGAAGTTCTTCTACTCTTGGAAGACCTTGAACGATATCGCCTGTTTTTTCTCTTTCAAATACCAATGTAGCAAGCATATCACCACGTAGTACCAAAGAACCTTCTTCAACCTGTAACATAGTACCTGGGCTGATTAAGTAAGGACGACCATTTCTGATTGTTACTGATTTTGAAGTAACATCAACAATCTTACCTGAAACAGTTGCTGTTTCACCAGATTCAGCAAGAACGCTATCAAGTTTAATAAAGTCACCTTTCTTAACAGATGGTTTAGATTTTGTATCTACTACTGTTTCGAAGTTTGAACAGTTCAATAACAATCTTCTTGATTCTGTTGCATCACCCTTGATAGAAGCAACACCATCATTTAATGCCAATACTTCAGTTTTTGCGATTGGAGTTTTAGCATCAATAATTTGTCCGTTTTCTACAAGAAGTTCAGTTTGTAATGAACTGTTCATCTTAGAATTACCTTCCAATTCACGACGAACGATTAATGTTTCTAATACAACGATTTTTAATTCGCCGTTTTCATCAAGTTCAACTAAACCTTTCAAGTGTGACAAGTAACCTTGCATTTGAAGAACAAGACTTGTTCTTGTAAGAGTAGCACCGTCTAGGTTTCTAACTCTTGCACCGTCTTTATATTGCAATTGAGTTACAGGAACAATATTAATCAATTCATCAGTTGTGTTGAATCCGATTGATACTTCCTTAGGTTCAATATACATAGGTTGAACAGGTCTTACAAGAATTTGAATTGGTTTATCTTCTAAAGATTCTTCTTCTAAAGATGATGTATCAATATCTTCATCCAAATCATCAATGTCTAAGTCATCAAAGTCCATTTCCATAATAGTAACAATAGAAGTTTCTTTAGCCTTGATTCCCTTAGCAATTGTTGTACCAGCTTCTACTACAGAACCTTCTTCAACTTTTAATTCAGAAACATTTGACAATGTGTGAACTTCACCAGGTCTGATTGTTACTTCATGAATAACTTCATTGAATTCTTTAAACTCAACAATACCATCAATGTGGCAGTAAACATCTTTAACAACTTCTGTACCGGCTGTTACGAATGTACCATTGTCAACCATCTTCAATGAAGAATCTTTATTGATTTGGTGAACTTCTTCAGGTACAAATACAATGTTACCAGGTCTGGTAACGATTTGGTTTTCGTCAACTTCAATATCAACATATTTAATTTCACCAGAAGATGATACAGAACATTCATCATCAACTAATTCAGCAATAATCATACCGTTTTCAACAGTTGTATCAACAGGCGCTTTAACGATATATTTTTCACCGGATTTTTCAACTGTCCATAATTGCTCTTTCTTAGTTTGTTCAAATTTAGCATTTGCTGGAGCCAAAGAAGCAATTACAATAGTAATTTCTTTACCTTGAACAATTTTGTTGATTTTATTTTTACCAGATTTAACTGCTTCTACAACTAAATCTTCTGCATATCTTACTTCACCACCGTGTTCTGAAATCATAATAGTTTCAGCTAATTTATCACCAGCCTTAACTTTTTGTTCATCAGATACAAGAACCTTTGAACCACCAGGTAAGTTATAAACATCACCACCGATAATCCAAACAATACCATTTTTGTTAGCTGTTCTTGAAATGTTACCTTGTCTGTCTTTCTTTTCATCGGCAACGAAGTCTTCAAATAATACCATACCTGACATATCAGAGTTGATATCCTTTGTAGCTTTTTCAGTCAAACGACCTGCATCATTAGCAGTTGGTCTGAATTCTGCCAATTTAAAGTTCTTTTCAACTTCCATACCGTCTTCAAAGAATACTGTAGCACCGGCAGGAATATGATATGACGTAGACTTTTTAGCACCTTTAACTTCAATATCAGCTTCATAAATAGAAACTCTTACAACATCACCGTGACGAGTTCTAAGTTCTCTTGTTTTTAACTTAGATACGACCTTACCAGCTTCTGATGCGTGAATTTCTTTTGTAGCTTCTTTAACGCCAACCGCACCACCTGTGTGGAATGTTCTCATTGTAAGCTGTGTACCAGGTTCACCAATTGATTGAGCTGCAATAATACCAATTGCTTCACCAACATCAACCAATTTTTGAGTTGTCATAGCCCAACCATAGCATTTTTGGCAAACACCGTATTCTAAGCTACAAGTTAAACCTGAACGAACTTTCAATTCTTGAAGATTCAAGTGAGAAATCTTTTTAATATCTTTTCTATCTAATGTAGTATTTTTAGCTACTAATAAAGTAGTACCATCTTCATCAAAGATATCTTGAGCAACAGTTCTGCCCAACAATCTATCAATAAGCGGAACAATAATATTATCGCCATCACAAATAGGCTTCATATTAATATATTTATCTCCGCCGCAATCTTCTGCACGGATAATAACGTCTTGAGCAACATCAACCAAACGTCTTGTTAAGTAACCTGAATCGGCTGTTTTTAACGCTGTATCTACAAGACCTTTTCTTGCACCATATGATGAAATGATGTATTCAGTAACTGACAAACCTTCTTTGAAGTTAGAAGTGATAGGCAAGTCGACGATTTGACCTTGTGCGTCTGCCATCAAACCTCTCATACCAACCAACTGTGATACCTGTGATAAGTTACCTCTCGCACCAGAGAATGCCATCATATATACTGGGTTTAATTTATCGAAGTTTTCAACAACTTGTTCTGTAAGTTTTGCTGTTGTTTCAGACCAAGTATCAATAACCTTTGTATATCTTTCAACTTCGGTAATTTCACCTTTTAAATATCTGTTTGTAGACTTTTCAATTTCTTTTTCAGCTTCTTGTAACAATTCTTTTTTAGAATCCGGAACTGTAAGGTCTGCAATTGAAATAGTTACACCAGAACGTGTTGCATATTTATAACCCAAATTTTTAAGAGTATCTGCAAGTTCAGCTGTTTTAGCACCGCCAAATTCAAGATAAATTTGAGCTAGCAACTTATTCAAACCCTTTTTATCCATCTGTTTATTGATGAAACCAAGAGTATGAGTCTTTGCATGTGTATAAGTATTTTCCATCTTTATATTTTCCTCAATTTTTCCTTTTTCTGTAAGGCCAATGTGTGGGCTTTTTAAAGCCCAGTCACCTTAAGCCAATGCCTTTCTAACAGTTTCGTTGAATATGATTCTACCAACAGTAGTTTCAATTCTCTTACCTGCTTCATCACGAACTACAATCTTGTCGTGAAGAGTGATAACCTTAGCTTCTAATGCAGAAATTGCATCATCAAAGCTGTAGAAATAACCCTTAACATCTTGTTCTGGATTCTTTAAGATTGTTAAATAGTAAAGACCAAGAACCATATCTTGTGAGTGAGTGATAATAGGCTTACCGTTAGCAGGTGCCAAAATGTTATTTGTAGCTAACATAAGCATTCTTGCTTCTGTTTGAGCTTCAATTGAAAGAGGTACGTGAACAGCCATCTGGTCACCATCGAAGTCGGCGTTAAACGCTGTACATACCAATGGGTGAAGTTGAATAGCTCTACCTTCAACCAATTTAGGTTCAAATGCTTGAATACCTAATCTGTGAAGGGTCGGTGCTCTGTTCAACATAACAGGGTGTCCATCAATAATCTCTTCTAAGATATCCCAAACTTTTGCATCTGATCTTTCAATCATTTTCTTAGCAGATTTAATATTTTGAACAAATCCTCTTTCGATTAATTTATTAACAACAAACGGTTTGAATAATTCAATAGCCATTTCCTTAGGCAAACCGCATTGGTTAAGTTTCAAAGAAGGACCAACTACGATAACAGAACGACCTGAGTAGTCAACACGTTTACCTAACAAGTTTTGACGGAAACGACCTTGTTTACCTTCAATAATATTAGATAAAGATTTCAATGCTCTGTTGTTTGGACCAACAACTGTTCTACCACGTCTACCGTTATCAATAAGAGCATCTACAGCTTCCTGCAACATACGCTTTTCGTTTCTTACGATAATTTCAGGAGCGCCCATTTCCAACAATCTTTGTAGACGGTTGTTTCTGTTGATAACTCTTCTATATAAATCGTTCAAGTCAGAAGTAGCAAATCTACCACCGTCCAACTGAACCATTGGTCTTAAATCAGGAGGAGTTACAGGCAATACATCCATTACCATCCAAGTAGGGTCTGTTTCAGAAGAAATTAGAGAATCTAATAATCTCAATCTCTTAATCAATTTACCTTTTCTTTGAACAGATGTTACGTGACCTGCTAGCTCATTTCTAATATCATCAGCTAATTGATGAATATCAATTTCGCCTAATAATTTCTTAATAGCTTCTGCACCAATACCAACTTCTAACTTAGATTCTTCATTTTCCATGATGTAATCTTCGTATTCTTCTTCTGAAAGAAGTTGAAGTTTCTTGAATGGGCTATCAGCAGGATCAATTACAACATAGTTATTAAAGTAAATAACTTGTTCTAAATCTTTCAAAGTCATGTCAAGAAGTAAACCTAAGTAAGAAGGAATACCTTTTAAGAACCAGATGTGAGAAACAGGAGCAGCAAGTTTAATGTGTCCCATTCTGTGTCTTCTTACTTTTGAATCAGTAACTTCAACACCGCATCTTTCACAAATGATACCTTTATGACGAACTCTTTTGTATTTACCGCAATAGCATTCCCAGTCCTTTGTAGGTCCAAAGATTCTTTCGCAGAATAAACCATCTCTTTCTGGTTTTAGAGTTCTGTAGTTAATTGTTTCAGGTTTGGTAACCTCACCATAAGACCACTTCAGGATTCTCTCCGGAGAAGCAATGCTTATGCGTATATAATCAAAATAATCAATACTTGTAGACAATTTTTTATCTCCTTATATTTCACCTAGTGTAGCTGAAGTATCAAAGAAGTTAATATTTAACAACTCTGAATCTATATCTGATAAAGTTCTCTTAGGAGCTGATTTTCTCAAATCATCCATATCAGACATAAGGTCAACTTCTACACCATTTTTCTTAGCAACTGTAATATCTAAACCGATACTTTGCAATTCTCTTACAAGTACCTTAAATGATTCAGGAATACCAGGTCTTGGAATATTGTCACCCTTAACAATTGCTTCATAAGCTCTGTTACGTCCGTTAACATCATCTGATTTGATTGTTAACATTTCTTGAAGAGTATATGCAGCACCATAAGCTTCAAGTGCCCAAACTTCCATTTCACCGAATCTTTGTCCACCGAACTGAGCCTTACCACCTAAAGGTTGTTGTGTAACTAATGAGTAAGGACCTGTTGAACGAGCGTGAATCTTATCATCTACCAAGTGAACAAGTTTCAAGATATAAGATAAACCAACTGCAATAGGTTCATCAAATGGTTCACCAGTTCTACCATCGATTAGGTAAACTTTACCATCTTCTCTAACCCAATCACAACCAGATTCTTTAATACCTCTAAGAAGTTCAGCCTTTGTAGCGATTTCAGATTGATTATCACCATATCTTTCATCGAATGATGGAGCTTCGTAGTGTTCACCAGTCAAGTAAGCAGCCAAACCTAACAAGCATTCGTATGTTTGACCAACGTTCATACGAGAAGGAACACCTAGTGGGTTCAATACGATATCTACCGGAGTACCATCAGGTAAGAATGGCATGTCTTCTTTTGGAAGAATTCTTGAAACAATACCCTTGTTTCCGTGACGACCTGAAAGTTTATCACCAACAGATACCTTACGTTTTTGAGCGATATAAACTCTAATTACAGTATTTGCTCCAGGTGGTAATTCATCACCTTTTTCTCTATCAAATACTTTAACATCAAGTACTCTACCACCTTCACCGTGAGGAACTCTTAATGAATTATCCTTAACATCTCTTGCCTTTTCTGCGAAGATTGCTCTTAACAGTTTTTCTTCAGGCGGATGCTCTGATTCACCCTTCGGAGTAACCTTACCAACAAGGATATCATCAGCGTAAACTCTAGCACCGATACGAACGATACCACGTTCATCCAAGTGTCTTAAAGCTTCTTCTGATACATTCGGAATTTCTCTTGTGATTTCTTCCGGTCCAAGTTTAGTTTGTCTTGCATCAATTTCTAATTTTTCAATGTGAACTGATGTGAATATATCATCATATACGCATCTTTCAGAAAGTAAGATAGCATCTTCGAAGTTATATCCTTCCCAAGGCATATAAGCAACCAAGATATTTTTACCAATTGAAAGTTCTCCACAACTTGTAGAAGCACCATCGGCGATTACATCACCAGCTCTAACCTTATCGCCTTCGTGAACGATAGGCTTTTGGTTAATACAAGTATCTTGGTTAGAACGTACATATTTCATTAATGTATGTAAATGTTGTTTTCCGTTAACATCACGGATGATAATTTCTTCACCCACAACTCTTTCAACAACACCGTCAACCTTAGCACATACAACCATACCAGAGTCTTTTGCAACTCTTCTTTCCATACCGGTACCTACAACCGGTCTTTCTGTAATTAGAAGAGGTACTGACTGACGTTGCATGTTTGACCCCATCAATGCACGGTTAGCGTCATCGTGTTCAATAAATGGAATCATTGATGTTGCAACAGAGATAATCTGAATTGGGCAAACACCAATAAAGTCAACCTTTGAAGAATCACACATAATGAATTCTGATCTGTAACGTACCGGAATCTGAGTAGCTTTGAAAGTTTTATCAGGATTCAATTGTACGTCAGCAGGAGCACATCTGTAGTTTTCATCTTCATCCGCTGTCATGTAAACAACTTCATCTGTAACTACACCATCTTTAACAACAAAGAATGGAGATTCAATAAATCCATAGTCATTAACTCTTGCGTGAGTTGCCAATGAACCAATCAAACCTGCGTTTGGACCTTCCGGTGTTTCAATCGGACAAATACGACCGTAGTGAGAAGGGTGAATATCACGAACTGCGAAACCAGCTCTTTCTCTTTGCAAACCGCCAGGTCCTAATGCTGAAATACGTCTTTTGTGAGTCAATTCAGCCAATGGGTTGATCTGGTCCATGAACTGTGATAACTGAGAAGAACCAAAGAATTCTTTCAATGAAGCAACCAATGGTTTTGTATTTAACAAGTTCAATGGAGTTAATGTTTCAGAATCTTGAAGAGTCATTCTTTCTTTAACGATTCTTTCAATTCTTGAAAGACCTACTCTGAATTGGTTTTGAAGAAGTTCACCAACTGAACGAATTCTTCTGTTACCCAAGTGGTCGATATCATCCAAAGAACCTTCATCATATGTTAAGTTAATCAAATATTCTATAGAAGCAACAATATCTTGAACAGTCAATGTTCTTTGGTTCTTAGGAATATTTAAATTTAATTTTTTATTTAATTTATAACGACCTACACGACCGATATCATATTTCTTATCATCAAAGAATCTTGATTCTAAGATTTGACGTCCTCCTTGAGCAGAAGCAGGATCACCAGGTCTTAACTTTTTATACAAATCAATAAGAGCATCATCTGTAGTTTCTGTTGTATCTTTATCCAAAGTCTTTTTCAAGAATTCAAAGTGAGTGAACAAAGATTCCATTTCAGAAACAGTAATACCCATTGCTTTCAACAATGTTGTAGCCAAGATTTTTCTGTTCTTATCAATCTTAACGTAAATAATATCGTTAGAGTCTGTTTCAATTTTCAACCAAGCACCACGGTTTGGAATCATGGTTGCATTATATAATCTCTTACCTGTTGGAGAGATTTCTCTCTTGAAATAAACACCAGGAGAACGAACAATCTGAGATACGATTACACGTTCAGCACCGTTAACAATGAAAGTACCCTTGTCTGTCATTGTAGGGATGTCACCGATATAAACTTCTTGTTCTTTAATTTCACCGCTATCACGGTTAACAAGTCTAACCATTACACGCAATTGTTTTGCATAAGTTGCGTCATGGATACGTGCTTCTTCAATAGTATACTTTGCATTATCAAAAGTATAGTTTGGAAGGAAATGCAATTCTAATCTGCCTGTGTAATCCTTAACAGGAGAGAATGCCAAAAGTTCTTCTTTTAAACCTTCTTTTAAAAACCATTCAAATGATTTTTTTTGCACGTCAATTAAATCCGGTAAATCATCCAAACGAGTATTAGGTATACCCATTGGTGTTACTCTTTTTGCATATTTTGTCGACATTAATTCACCTCATCTATTCTAATGATGTACTATATAAAATTTGCTTTATATTTCTTTTTCTATTTCTACCTTTATTTCGGACATAATTATCCCATATACAGCATGTTCTACTATCGTACAACATCAAAATTTAACGTCAAGTTAATAAGGGTATTTTGTACAATTTTTCAAGTGTTATGTAACAAATATTTACAATTCTTAAAATTAAATGGATAGAAGAGGGAATAACCAAGGTTCAAAATTCTAACTAGCAAAAAAATTATTTTTGCGTTTTTAATATAGCAAAGGAGATTTTATATGTCAGATATCAGTTTTAAATCAACCTACAAAATTCCCGTAACACAGTGGGGTATTAATAATACTAAAAAATTGCAATTAAAATCCTTAGTTGAATCCAATAACGGAATTATAACAGGGAAAAAAGATAAATTCGCACTGGTTTCAATTCCTGATAAAAAAGATATGGGATTTATACGAAAGTTAATGAAAATCGGATATCGCGAATACAGACAGTTTATTGGAGAAAAAATTCCAAAAAATTCTCTTGAAGAATATGTGGATAAATTAGGTTAACTAGAAATACCGACCGCCCTAGTTAGGGAGGTCGCAGTCGTGTGAACGGCAGTGAGCTACGAATGCGGGTGGGTATTAATCTTTTTAAAAATTTTATAATAACCAGTAGTTGCAACTACAATTATGGCGCGTATTCCCTCCCTTTATAGGGGGAGGTATAGACTTTTCTAAAACTTTATTCTCGCCCGCAACATCCATTGAGCGGGAGAGATGTCACGCTAGTGACAGAGAGGGAAGGGTGGGGGTTTATCTCACCTTTCATACAATTAGCATTCATAACAACAAGTTATGGCGCATTCCCTCTCCTCGGGGGAGGTATAGACTTTTCTAAAACTTAATTCTCTCCCACAACATCCATTGAGTGGGAGAGATGTCACGCTAGTGACAGAGAGGGAAGGGTGGGGGCTATCCCGTAAGGGAAACAAATTTAATCCCTACAAATCCCGAACTCACGCAACAAAACCTTATAAACACCATCGATATTTTTATCAATATCACCATTCCAGAATCTTATAACTTTATACCCACGAGAGTTTAAAAATTCTGTTCGTTTTTTATCATAAATTATTTCTTCTGGTGTATTATGTTGTCCACCATCAATTTCTATAATAATTTTCTTTTTACGACAAACAAAATCAACAATATATTCACCTATTACATATTGTCTGCGAAATTCATAACCATAAAATGAATGATTGCGTAATAATTGCCATAGTATTCGTTCTTGTGGTGTTAATTGTTTTCTTAGATTACGAGCAAATTCTGTTTTTTCATTCATTTGTCTATTGTAACATATTAAGCCACTATGGGATAGCCCCCACCCTTCCCTCTCTGTCACTAACGTGACATCTCTCCCGCTCAATGGATGTTGCGGGCGAGAATTAAGTTTTAGAAATGTCTGTACCTCCCCCTATAAAGGGAGGGGATGCGCCATTATTGCTTTGGGGTTAAATATTTTTAACATTATTATTGTTTTTTCATTCATTAGTTTATTGTAACATATTAAGCCCTTACGGGATAGCCCCCACCCTAGCCCTCCCCCGGGGAGAGGGGACGCGCCATTATTGCTTTGGGGTTAAATATTTTTAATGTTATTATTCTTTTTCTTTTGTTTTATTAGCTTCTGTATCTACCCAATTTGTGTAAGTTTCGGTAAATACACCTGCAAATTCATTTACCAAATTTTGAACATTTAATGAGCTTGATGAATGATGACCTCCACCAAAGATTGCTAAACAAGCTGCTGTTACAGCTGCTGCTCCAGCAACACACCATCCTACAACTGGAACAGACGCTCCTACCGCACCAGTTACAGTTAAGGCATCAAATACACCACTTGCAAGACCAGTACTACATAAAACGGTTCCTGCTCCAGCCGTAGTCAAAGTTGTCATTCCTAATACACCAGCTGCAACTGTTCCACCAACTGCAGCAGCTCCAGAAGCACCGATAATATTACCGGTACGGCTCGTTGCACTTTGACCTTTTCCAAGACCAACGCTTACAGCTTGCAATTTTGCACTACTAAACAATTTGTCAAATGATGATTGGTCAAATGTAACACCTTTTTTAGCACACATAGCTTTTGCTTTTGTCATCATTTGGTCTTTTAATTTGTCTATCATTTGTTCTGCAAGTTTTTGATAATAATCATTTCCACGTTTACGTGTAGTAACTGTTTCTCCAGTAAAGTATAATTCACGAGCATTAGTTAATGTTCCGCTTTCATCTTCAATATTTATAGCTGACAAATCTAAATCACCTAAGTACATTTCGCCATTTTTATTAGCTTGTACTCTCGCATCTACTGTTGTCTTTATATTTGCTTGGAACAATTCATCAAATTTATTAACCATATCTTTGATATTGATGTATGCTTTACCTTTTTTAGATAAACCACGACCGCCTCTGCCTGTAATCATTCCATCAGTATTCAAAGCGTCTTCTATTGATTGAGTCCATACATTTTCGAATTCTGTTTTGATGTCCTCAAACTTCATACCTTTTGATTCTAACATTGTTGTAATTTGTTGGATGTATTGGTTCTTCAAAGCATCCTGATTCAAAAGTTCTCTAGCTTTATCCTTCGCTTTATCAACTGAACCAGACCAACCTTTACCTCTTTCGTAAATAGTTCCGTTGCCGTTTACATCGGTATATCCTTCAATTACGTTAAAGTCAATTTTTGTATTATCAATTTTATAATTTTCACCGGTTAAATCTGCAGTGGTCATATTTGCATTGATGATAGATTGTTTTTTAGTTGTTTTACTCAATCCGTCAATTGCAGCTTCTACAGCTGATTTTAATTCTTCACCGTCTGTGAATTTTGCAAGAGCTGTTTTGATTGCTGCTGTTGTTTTGATATTAGTATTACCAAGCTTAATAGTAACACCTGCTTCAACCGCTGCTGTCAAAAATTCAGTTGCATATTCTTTCAATTGTTTTAATTCTGAACTATCAATTGTATTACCAAATGTTGCGGCATTCGCTTTAAATGCTTCGCCAGCAGCTTTCAATTTGTCGGCATCAGACTGATTCATAAAGGTTTCAAGGTGAGCTTTCAAATCAACTTCCAAGTTATTACCTTTATAAGATTTTACAAATTTTGTAGCTTCTGTATCGAGTGCTTTACCAATTGCTTTAGCTGCAGCATCAGGAATATCATTAGCTCCTTCTTTACCTCTTGTTGAATCACTGCCGCCAACAATTTCATTATACATATCTTCTATCACTCTTGATTTGATTGTATCAGGAGAGCCGGAAGTGATATTATTTTTCAATGTTTCGTACTGCTGTGGCAAAATTTCTTTAAAAGCTTCTGCCATATTTGCAGCATCACCTTTATAATTAGCGGAGAATGTTTCGATATAATCTTTTAATGCGGAAGTAATAGAAGTTAGACCGGATGCGTTACCGGCAAAATCTTGAGCAATTTGTCCTGCCATAGCGTTAACAGCATCCTGCATTGCAATTTTTTGTTCCCAAGTTGCAAATTCATCCTCTGATAAAACATTATCTTTGTTTTTATCATTTGTTGACAAATCGACTGTATCCAAGTCCATTTCTTTCAAGACTTTGTCATACTCTTCTTTTGTAACTTTGCCATCACTGTTTACATCAAAATCCTTGAATGTTAGCCTTTGACCAGATGCTGTTGTTAAACTTCCAAAATTGTTGATACCGTTAAATCCGCTCATTTCCTTACTCCTATTGTGTTTTAGTTTCACATTTAACATCACATTTTATACAAAATGTTATATTCTATTTTATATATCGGCACAATTCAGTAAAACTTTAGCTTTTCAGGATGAATTGTTACAAAAATTTACAAAATATTGCGAAATTTTAGCTGAAATATAGTACTGAAACGCACATGCCTATTGAGCTCATAACATTTTGTATAAAATGTTATGTTCTATTTGAATTAAATAAAACATTCCATTCATTCTGGCTGTAAGTTTATTTTAAAGTTTAGATTGCCACTAAAATACTCAAAGTTCTAAGTATAGCTACAAGACTAAAGTATCAATTTTCTCGCAATGACGCACTACTATTGATGATGTGTTTTATAGGGGAAGTAATTTGTGCGATAATTGCTTTGCTCTACCACCCTAGTTAGGGAGGTCGCAGTCGTGCGAACGGCAGTGAGCTACGAACGCGGGTGGGTTTTAATTTTTTTAAAGTTTTCTTAGATTACGAGCAAATTCTGTTTTTTTCGTTCATTTGTCTATTGTAACATATTGAGCCATTACGGGATAGCCCCCACCCTTCCCTCTCTGTCACTAACGTGACATCTCTCCCGCTCAATGGATGTTGCGGGCGAGAATTAAGTTTTAGAAATGTCTGTACCTCCCCCTATAAAGGGAGGGGACGCGCCATAATTGTTTTAACAAGTTCCGCTCTACCGCCCTAATTAGGGAGGTCGCAGTCGTGCGAACGGCAGTGAGCTACGAATGCGGGTGGGTATTAATTATTAAAAACACTTTTATTAATCAAAATTTAAAATCAAATAACCAACTTACATTCATTAATTCAAAAAGACTAAACATCTAAGTCATCATCATTTTCTTTTGGTTCCGGCAAATCAGGTTCCGCCTTTTGTTTAGTTAATTTTTCATTAAGCTCTTGCAATGTGATTGATTTGTCCATTTTTTTCAACGCATTTAAAACAGCAATTTTATAATCTGCATCAGCCTGATTTTTAGGATTATCTATAATTTCCCCGATTCTTTGTCCTAAATACCCCATAACAACAATTGCCGGAATCAAGACTGCTGCAGTTGTAAGAATTGCGTGTAAATCAATTACACCCACACGCACAATACTAACTGTGCCAATTACCAGCATTGTTACTACTATAAAAAATAACCTTACATTTTCAGTATAACCCAACTATTCATCCTTTCCGGATTTATTGAAATTTTCCATATCTTTTTTCATACAGAATTGAACTAAAGTCATCTTATCAATATTACTTAAGCTTGTGAAGCGACCTGAAATAGTATACAATCCACTATCACCCTTTTCTACACGAATTAATTGATATTTACAATTAATAATTTGTTCATCACTAAGTTTGATAGATACATTGTAATCTTTTTCAATATCAATATTATCTTCTGTACGAACCTTCATACCACCGGCAGACAAATCCAGAGTTCTAACCTTATGGATAACATCACCATTAATAAGTTCCAAATCTTCCAAGAATTTAATACGAGTAAACTTACGACGCTGCAAGAATCTATGTTTTACAGGGTTTGCAATCGTAATAACGTTGTTTTCCAAAGCTTGAATATAAGATTCAAAATACAAATAACCATTTTCTGTAAAAGAATAAAAGTCACAAATATGATTCACAATCAAACCATCAGGCTTGTATTTCAATTCCATTCTAAAACCATCAGGCGAAACAGAAAGTACACGACCTTTATTGGTTTTTTTGAAATCTTGTGGAACAATTGTTACTATTTGACTATCTTTAATAAGTTCTCTCATATATGACCTTTCTATTTGTTTGTATTGAACCCCTCACCCCAACCCTCTCCCTCAAGGGGCGAGGGAGAAAGCAAAACTTGTGAGTTTTTATTTAGCCAACCCTTACCATACCAACCGACTTAACTTTTACATTCGGGCTAATTTCATTATATGACATAATTGCAATTTGAGGATAGGTTCTTTCTACCAATTTTCTAAATAGCATTCTTATTGGCGAAGAACAAAGGATTACAGGTTGATTGCCCGTAGCCGTAATCGCTTTTTCTAACTCTAAATTCATCTTGTCAAACATATTTTTTGTAAAACTTGGATCCAGTGTAACACTTTGACCATCCGGACTTGCACCTTTTGCAATTGTATTTTCCACATCCGGAGCAAGTGTAATTACGTACAATTCACCAGTGTCAGCAAGATTTTGTTTACAAATATTTCTGGAAAGAGCTTGTCTTACGTGTTCAGTCAAGAAATTAGGATTTTTATTAATTTTGGCTTGCAAACTGATTGTTTCTAAAATCGTTTTCAAATCACGTACTGCAACCCCTTCTTTCAACAAGTTCTGCATTACAATTTGGACATCACCAACGGTTATATCTTTCATCATGTCATTAACATAATCTTCTGAAACCTCTTTTTTAAGATTATCAATAAGCTGTTGAACATCAAATCTAGATAGAATTTCTGATGCACATTTCTTAATTACTTCTGTTATGTGAGTTGAAATTACAGCAGATGCTGATACAACAGTATATCCTGACATTTCTGCCATGTCTTTATCTTTAGCTTCTATCCAAAGAGCCGGTAGTCCAAATGCCGGTTCTATTGCATGAATACCATTAATTGCAAGGTTTCCAACCGGATCGCCTGCGCACATTGCAAGAAATCTTTCCGGATAAACCTCACCGGATTCAAGCGCAACACCTTTTAATTTAATCTGGTACGAATTTGGAGATAGCTGTAAATTATCTCTGACTCTGATTGACGGTAAAACGATACCCAAATCCAAAGCAGTTTGACGACGAATTTGCGCGATACGTTCCAGCAAATCACCGCCCATTTCGACATTAAGAAGTTGAACAAGTCTGTACCCAACTTCAATTTCAATAGTATCAACATTGAGAAGTTCCATAACACTTTCTCTGGTTGCTTTTGCTCTTTTTTCTTTTTTGCCGAGTTTTTCTTGTTGTTCTTGTTGAACTTTTTGAGCTTCCTGTGTTTGCACTTCTTCTTTCTTAGATTTAACTTTGAAATATGCCATACCACCAGCAACAGCAGCAATAGTTAAGAATGGAATTGTTGGCATGCCGGGGATTATACCCATGAAGCCAAGCAAACCGGATACTACACCAAGAACTCTTGGGTCAGAGAACATTTCCTTCTTGATGTCTTGAGAAAGTGATTCATCCTTGCCGGTTGCTCTTGATACAATCAAACCTGTAGCAGTTGAAATTAAAAGCGCTGGAATTTGTGATACAAGACCATCACCAACAGTTAAGATAGTATAAGTCGATAATGCTTGTTGAATATTCAAATGTAGTTGAATAACACCAATAATCAAACCACCGACAATATTAATAACAGTAATTACAATACCCGCAGTTGCATCACCTTTTACAAACTTGGAAGCACCATCCATTGTACCGTAGAAATCTGTTTCACGTTCTAATTTTTTGCGCCTTTCTTTGGCTTGTTCCTCGTTTATCAAACCTGAATTCAAATCCGCGTCAATACTTAATTGTTTACCAGGCATTTTATCCAATGTAAATCTTGCAGAAACTTCAGCAACACGAGTTGCACCACCCGTGATTACCATAAAGTTAATCAGTACCAAAATACAAAATATAACGGCACCAACAACGTAATTGCCGCCGACAACGAATTCACCAAACGAGCTAATAACGTTTCCTGCCTCACCATTCAAGAGAATTAAACGTGTTGAACTGACGTTTAAGCCAAGTCTAAATAGTGTTGCAATCAACAATACCGTAGGGAAAGAGGAATAATCAAGGGGTTCTTGAGTATACAAGCAAACCAATAGTATTACTACAGCTAGTGAAATATTAACTGTCAGCAATAAGTCTAAAAGAGCCGGTGGCAGAGGAATAACCATCATGCAGACAATAACGACCAAGCCGATTGCAAGGACGATATCGTTATTGCTTAACAGTTTAGATAATTTTCCCAGTTCCATTTATTCTTATCTTTTTATCCCAATAATTGGGTATTCCTCTCCAATTAACATTCTATCATCATTCTGGTAATTTAAACAAGCTTGTTAAGATTTTGTAATCTTTTCTGAGAGTTTAGAAAAATCATTTCCACATTATCTTTCTCCGTTTTTTTGCTTGAATACAAAAGCTAGAATTTCTGCAACTGCAACATACATATCAGAAGGAATCATCCCATCAACAGGAACTGTATTGTATAAAGTTCTCGCAACCGGTCTGTTTTCAACAATTGGAACGTTATTATCTTTTGCGATTTCTCTAATCTGAAAAGCGAGATAATCAACACCTTTTGCTACTACAATAGGAGCTGGAGCTTTTGTTTTATCATATTTTATTGCAACTGCATAGTGAGTAGGGTTGGTTACAACAACGTCGGCTGTTGGGACAGAAGACATCATGCGCTGTTTCGCCATTTGCATCTGAATAGACTTAATTCTTGCTTTTATCTTAGGATCCCCTTCTGTATCTTTCTGTTCATCCTTAACTTCTTGTTTTGTCATCTTGATAGATTTTTCATACTCATAGTTTTGATATTTTTTATCTAAATACCCTAATACAAGCATTGCAAGACACATATTTATAATCATATTAACAAGGATTGACACAACAATATTGAGCGCAATTGGAATTTCTAAACCAACCATACCCAATAAGTCGCCTTTTCTGCTATTAATTGCAGAATAACCACAAGCCGCAACTACAACAATTTTTAAGATTGACTTTGCGAATTCAACCAATGAACGCGGTTCAAACGGGTTAAACATACGTTTTGCATTTTGCAGCATTCTCTGGGGTGATAGATTTTCCAAATTAAATTTAGCTTTTTCTAATGCAAAAACAGGCCCTACGTCCATACGAATAATAAACACAGCCGCTATTGCAAGCAGTACAAAGAATGGTACAACTATTATTGCCAAATATTTAAAATATGGTAACAAAATCCCCATCACATTAGATGTGTCGATATTAACATAATCAAGGTGAGAAAAAGTTTCTCTAAGCATACCTTGAATAGTATTCCCCATATTTTTTGCGAATACACCCAGAAGCGCAACACTTGCTACCATAACAAGAGCAGAATCCATATCTCTGCTCTTAGAAACGTTACCTCTTTCACGCTCCTTGGTTCGCCGTCGGGTGGTGGCTTCTTCTGTTTTTTCTGCTGCATCATTTCCCATAGGTTATATTTTATCAAGGAAAAACTTGAAAGGCAAAATTTATGTTATTATTAAACTATGGAAATAAAACATTTTGAAACCTTTTATAAAAAGGGTTTATATATCGCTAAACAGTCTTGTCAAAATGCAAACAGCTCAAAACAAGCAATAGAATATGCACGAAAAACATTCAGTAAGACAGACTTAAATTCATTTTATAACATTGGAGTTTTATCAAAAAAATTACAACTAATTTTAAATACAAAAACGGTTTTAATAAAATTTTCAATTGATAGTATTGTAAAAAACCTTATAAAACATCCTGAAATTAGCTTTGAAGAATACCTATACTTGGATATAATACTCAAAAATCCAGATAAAATTGCAATATCAAAAACCAGTAATAACAGCGTATTACTTTTAAAACATAAAGAAAAGTACTACCAAGCAGTTCTAAAGGCAACTATAGATAAAACAGAAAACTACTTAACGTCGTTCCGTTTATTAAATGAAACAGAATTTTCAAAGCTATAAAAAAGAGAACCTCTACTATGTGGACTTAGCTTCCCCACTGTTGCCTAATGGCTGCGGTTGCAAGATTTACCGTGTCAAGAAGTTCTCTTAATACTATTATAGCTCAATTTTTATAAATTTTCAACTGTAAACTATTACACCTAAAACAGAAGCGCTATTTTTTCCATAAATTGACCAATGATAACTGTTATATATTCTGCCATAGGACGCATAAACATTAATGATAAAAGAAGTCCAAGATAAATTTTAAGTGGCATAGACACCATAAAAATATTCATCTGTGGCATCATTTTTGAGGTAAAACCAAGCAATACATCTGTAATAAACAGAACACCAAAAATAGGAAGTGCAATTCCCAACCCGATACCAAAAATTTGTCCAGATACTGTTACAATGTTTCCGACTAATTCCGGAGAAAATACAATATTATACCCGATTGGCATTGATTTAAAACTGTTGTATATTGCAGAAAATAGCCATTGATGAGCACCTAGTCCTATAAAAAGCATTGTTGCCAAAAAAGTATAAGCTTGCGTTATTACCGGAGATTGCCCGCCTGAAGTCGGATTCAAAGCTTGGTCTGCAGACAATCCCATTTGTACCGCAAACATGTTCACACCCAATTCTACACCAACAAATATAATATTTGCACAATATCCGATTGCAAAACCTACAAAAAATTCCTTTATTAATATTAAAGTTAAAGCCGGAGCGGAAGTCGGCATAGCAAAACTAGAATTATACTGAACTATTGGAAATAAAATAAACGCAATAGTAGCCGCCAACCAAATTTTTACTTGCATTGGAATAGGATAAGTAGAAAACAAAGGTGCTGACATCAACAACCCTGTTAATCTGGTAAAAATTGCCATAAAAATTATAATATTACTTGGTGAAAATAATACATCCAGATTAAACATTATACCCCGCCAATTAATTGAGGAATCATATCCATAAATTCATTAAACGTTGTTATAAAAATACCAAACATCCAAGGCATCAAAAATATTAACAAAAGTACACAACCAACAATCTTTGGTACAAATGTCAAAGTAGATTCCTGAATTTGCGTTACTGTTTGAAAAATACTTACCAAAAGACCAAGAACTACACCAACCAACAATATAGGTACAGAAATTTCCAGAGTCAATATGAACATTTTTTGTAAAAGTGTTATTACTATATCTTGATTCATTTTAAACTTATTACCTTTCTAAGCTCTAGTGTACAAAGCTTTCTACCAGAGATTTTACAACCAAATACCAACCATCTACCATTACAAACATAATTAACTTGAATGGCAGAGCAATCATTGTCGGTGGTAAAAACATCATACCCATAGATACCAGAACTGATGAAACTACAATATCTATTACCAAAAACGGAAGATATACTACAAAACCTATTGTAAAAGCAGTTTTTAATTCGCTCAAAATAAATGACGGCAACAGTACATAGGTTGGAACATCATCCTTATTTTTAGGTTTTTCTATTTTTGCCATTCTTACAAATAGCGCCAGCTCCTTTTCATGAGTCTGTTTAAACATAAAATTTCTTACAGGAACAATACCCCTATCAAGTGCAACCTGTTGAGTTATCTGATTTTTCATATAAGGTTGCAGTGCCTGTTCGTTAATTTCATTAAACGTTGGCGCCATAATAAAAAAGGTTAATATAAGCGCCAGACTTGTTATAACCTGATTTGGCGGCAAGTTACCTGCACCCAAAGCCTGTCTTGTAAGAGATAAAACTACAACAAGTCTTACAAAGGATGTTGTCATAATTAATATACTAGGTGCCAATGTTAAAATTGTTAACCAAATTAAGATTTGCAACCCATTAGTAAAATCTTGCGGAGAATTTGCAGTTTGCATTCCAATATTTATATTAGGAAAAGACATTGCAGCTTCTGATGGTAAAAACGACATCAAAAATACACCAAACAACGCTCCCCAACGTTTAAAATTTGCTAAATTCATTAATTTATATTCCTTAAATGACTATAGTTCAACTATATGCTACCAAATTATTGGGTTACATGGCAAATCATTAAGTTTTATTGTTTTATATTAATTTTTGTAACAATTTATCTAGAAATATTAAAGTTTTTCTTAAAAATGCCGTAATACAAAACATAAGGAGTTGAATTATGGCAGAAAATTTTAAAGTAGACAAGAATACACCAGAAGCAGCACCGGAAAATAGTACAAATAATGTGAACAATAGCGGTGGAAAAGTTATTGATGAAGCAAATTATAGAATTCATGCTCCACAAGAAAAAGGACCTACTGCTATCGGACGTGGCGGAGATCCGTTATTTAGACGTATAAATGCATCCAAAGAGCAACTGTTGGAATTAATCGAAGAAACAGGCACTGTTCAAGATTGGATACAGCGAGAGCAATCTAATAATGCAGCACTTGCTTGTTTAAATAACGAAGATTTAAAAGATGTGTATTTCGAAATCAAAGATGGTTTTGAATGCGCTGATCAAAAATATGGTCCGATTTCTCTAATGGGATTTAAAACTCCAAGCGGTGTCGAAATTCCAAGATTGAAAGTATATGATGCCGATGGAGAAGTTTTGCAAGTTTTAACAGGACCTATGGCAATAGATGAATTAAACAAACGTGCTTTAGCATACAAAGATTCCGTTAAAAACTACGAAGCATTGCCGGAAGCAGAAAATGTAACCGGAGAAATTGCAGATTATGTTGCAGAAAATAAAACTACTTAGCTGGGCGTTTTAAGACAATTCCATTAAGCTTACAAAACGAAGTTAGAACAGATAGTTCTTCTTTAATCAGTTTTTGCAAATAAACATGATCGTTTACTATACTTACATTTTTAGCGAGTTGGAACATCTTCAATGATTGTTTTATATATTCTGATCTCTTTGTAGATTTTGGCAATGCAAGTTCTTGATACAATTTTGCGTACAATAAGTATGATTTCACTAAATTGGTTTCAAGATTAAATTGTTTTGCAATAAAAATAGACTTTTCTATATAAACTTTTGCCGATTCAAAATCTTGTTTCGCCATATAAATTTCACCCACAAGTTTGTTATAAAGCGAAATAAAGAAATAGTTATTAATACTTGGTCCTTGCGCAATGTCCAACGCTTTTGTTGCGATATCAAGTGCAAATTGAGTTCCGTTTGTAATTAATCTTATTTCTGCAATCAAATACCAAGATAATAAAACACCTGTCGCGATTTTTTCTTTAGCAAAATAAGCAACCTGCTCTTCTAGAATTTCCAATGCTTTTTTGTTTTCATTCTTGTCTTTTAACATTTTTGCAAGCAATGTTTTCAAAATATTTTTTGTAAAATTATCATTAACATTATTGGCATATGCTACGACATTAAAGAGCTCAGTATACAAGCTGTTATAATCTTTTTCAATGAATTTATTAGAAATATCAATAAAATTCCAACGTGACACAATAAAAGAGTCCATGCTATCGAGCGAAAATTCTTTCAGAATATCATCCAATATTTTTTCAGAAGTTTTTATATCACCTTTTATAGTATTAGCTAAAGCCAATGCTAGATGTGCACGGCATAGCAACGAGCCATCTGTTGTCTGATTTTTTTCCAAGATTTCAAATATAAGTTTGATAACATCAAACATTCGGCTATCACCTTGGAAAGTCAAAGCTTCGGCAAAATCAAAATAAACCTCTAACCATGTTTCGTACAAATCCTGAATCTTGATTACTGCTGTATTTTTCCCCTTAGTAAGATATTTTTCCAATACAGGCATAACTTCTGTATCAACAAGATTAATAACTTGACCATAATTTCCTAAACGCAGTAATGGGCGCACCTGACGTGATTTAATCAGAGTATGCTCTAATTCCATTGTTTCGGGAACTTTATTTAAAACACTATCAGCGCACTCAATAGCACCCCAATAATTACCGCTTTTCATAGACGCAGAAGCTAAATACCCAAGTAATTCGATATGCTCATTATCTTCATTATCATTAAGCATCATAACTGCATTTTGTAAATATTCAAACGCAGCTTTGTGATCAATAGGTTCAAGCAATTTACCAACTCTTGTGTATATGTTTTTCTTGATTTTTTGGCAATAAGGCGAGCTTTTTTTCTCAATTAATTTCAACGCTTGTTTTTGAGCAATAATATATAATCCTATATCTCCAATATAGGCAGCTTGTTTCATCAGAAGCGTCCAAACATCAAAAGCTTCTGTTTCTTTATTTAATTTTTGAACTAAAAATCCTAACAACGCAATTGATGACTGCTTATAGATATTAAGCATTTCGTACATTATATTTAAAATTTCTTCTGTACAATCATCATTTTTTAAGATTGAAACAGTTGTTTTCCATATGTTATAACTTTTAAAATCAAAAGATAAATTATTAATTTGACTTATAAATCCGGATTGTGTCAAACGCTCTACAATCCTTTCGAATTCTTGAGGAGTGTTGTTATCAAAATGCTCCAACATTGCAGGATAGAATTTGTATCCCAACAAAGACATTGCAACAAGCATTCTATATGAAGCGTAATCTTCATCTTTAAGAATAGAAAGACGAGCATCCAAGATTTCTTCAATAGAATTATAATTCACGAACTTTAGATTATTTCTCTTCAAATCTTTAGATAACATAACCATTTGTTCAACAACAGATGGATTTCCGCCTGATACTTTGTATACAAAGTTAACAAAATCTTCCCCAGCTTCAAAATTGTTATACTGATTTATTAAAACTTCCACTTGATTTTTTGAAAATGGAGCAAGTGTTAAATCTTCATAATTTTCATCTGTTAATTTAGGTGAGGCAATACATCCCATGCCAGGGCGCTCTACAGAAGAAATAATGATAAACTTACAACGTTCTAAAACATAATCATCTTTAAGAAGTTCTTTTAGAAAATCAAACGACATACCATCAATTAGTTCAAAATTATCAATAATGAAAACTACTTTCATTTTTTCAATAATGGTTAAAAGCACTTTTTTCATTATTTGGAACATTTTTGCTTTATTAAAATAAATATTCTCATACTTATCCAAATTTTCAGGATACAAAAAGTTTAACAAATCTAAAATTTCTTCATTTGAAAGAGCCGGAAAATCTTGTTTAAAGAATTTTAAAGAATTTTTCTTAAGCTGCAATGTATCAGGACAAAAATTATTCACATTAAAAAATGTAAGCAATAAATCTTGGAAATACCCAAATGGCGATAGCTGAGTAACTTGTGTACAAGTACCTAACAGCCAAATTAATTTTGCATTCTTTAATTCATTTATTGTATATCTTAGTACAAGATTTTTACCAAGTCCGCTTTCACCATTGATTGTAATAATTTTTGAATCACAATCTTTTATTGCATCCAAAAGCTTTGCCTTGACTTTTTGCTGAGAACTCTTTGAAGCTGAATACTCAGGTTTTGGACTAAATTTTGGTTTTACAAACTCTATTCCACATTTCCGGCATGATTTTGCTTCCGGAACATTAGCAGCTCCGCATTCAGTACAAATTTTTATCAAAACTTTATGACAACCAGAACATTCAGTAGCAGTTATTGGATTTATTTGTCCACAATTTTTGCAAACCAAAGCAACTCTTGCGCCACAATTTGCGCACTTTAAAGAGTTATCTTTAATTTCACTTTTACATTTGGGACACTGCATATTTTTGTCCTTATATTACTGCTATAATTTCATTCAAAGCATCTATTACAGAATCTTCACCAATTCCCAATTCTGTTGAGATTTCTGAAACAGATTTATTATCTTTGTATTTCATATTATAAACATCAATAACTTTTAACTCTGGTCTTTTGTTTGCCAAATCTTGAATATCTTTAACAATTAAATCTGTATCTAAAGCATCATCTGTTTCAACAGCTTCAGGATTAAAATCAAATTTAGAAAAATCAGTCGTTGCAAATTTTTCCGGTTCATTATTCTCAACTTCTAATTCTATTGTAGCTTCAGTTTCTTCATTCAAATTCAATTCAAATTCATCAGTTTCCGGACTTTCTAAAAGCTCGTCACTGCTGTCTATAGTTAAACTATCTTCAAAGCTATCATTAACAGGTTCTAAATCTAAGCTATCGTCACTTTCTACCTGTAAGAAATCATCGCCTGATGGTTCTAATTCCAGAGTTTCAGAATTCTCTGTTTGGAAGATTTCACTATTAGCCTCTCCGACTTCCGGTAACAACTCCTCAACAGAATTGTCAATATCTACTACCGGCTCTACATCATCAGAAATTTGTAATTCCAAATCATTTTGTTCAACTTCTTCTACAGGAGCGGCATCTAATTCTATTTCAGCACTACTATCATCCAAATTTAAGTCTTCATTTGACTCATCAGTAGAATCTAACACAGGAACATCAGTTTCAGTCAAACTTAATTCTTCTATGTTATTATCATCTTCTAAAAAGAGCTCTTCATTATCATTTTCTACAGATTCTTCGGTTTCTTCAACAGCTTCTTGAAGCGGTTCTTCATCTTCATTTTCATCTGTTTCTATAAAATTTTCTAATAAATCGTTTTTATCAGATATTTCTTCTAAAACATTATCATCTTTTTGAGTTTCCAGATTTAGAACATTATCTGCTTCAGTCTTATCTAAAACTAAATCACTATCTTCTGTTTGTTCTTGTAAAAAATCATTATCAGATACGCTATTTTCTACAACTTCATTTATTTCCAATCCCTCTGTTGGCAATTCATCAATAATATTATCTTCATGATTTTCTACAGCTGCATCTTCTAGCTTATCTACAGGCAAATCATCCTGAAGTTCTTGAGTTAAATCATTATCCACAATTTGTTCGGATAAAGCAAATAAATCAGTATTCTCATCTTCGTCTTTTACAGAAACGTCTAATTCTTCCGTTAAAACATCATCATCAAACGAATCCAAAAGTGTTTTTTGTTCTTCTTGGATAGGCTCATCAATAATATCATTAGATTCTGACTTATCAGCTGCAATCTCCATCAAATCAGGTTCTGAATCTGTGCTTGCAGATTCTGCACTATTAATCATTCTATCAACTAAAGTATTATCTACTTTTTTAATAATTTCATTAGCAATAACCGGTTGCGGTGCCTGCTGTGGTTGCTGCGGAAGAGTTGATACAGTAACATGTTTAATTTCAGGATGGAATCCCATCTTTTTAGGCACTGTGATTATAGATGTAGAAACAACTTTTTCTAAATAAGCGCTAATTACACTTTCATTCGGTACAGAATTGATTATAATCTCAGAATGATTATAAACATCATCTATAATATCATTTAAAATAGCTTCTAAACCTGCAAATTTTCTGTGTTTTTTTACTATATCAGCAATAATATTGTAATATTTGTTATCTTTTTCCATAATAAATCTCTTCTATTTAAACTATAAGTGTATAATTAGCACAGGGTTACCTTGTAATTTAGCAAATGAATCAGTGTTCATACTTAAATTCATTGCCAAAGCTTTGTTAACAGTTTGTATGATAACATCATCCACACTCTGTTCACCGCTCGATATTGTTACACCTGCAGCCTCAAATTTTCTATTACTTGGATTATATTTAATTTCCACAGCAATTTTGTTAGATATTGGTGGTTTATTTAATAATAACAATTCAGTTTTTAAGTTTAATTGTATAATTTTACCTAATTTTATTAAGTAACGTTTTGCAGAAGTATTTGCAGCATAGCCGGCAGGAACTTCCCAATCAACTTTCAAATTTGTTACAAGAATAGATGCATCCAAATTCTGTTCTATTACGGGAATAGATGTTGCAGTACCTTCATTTTGATTTTGCGGAGTTGTTACTACATCTAATTTTTCATTTGGCATAGCATCTTGTTGTTGTACTGGTTGAACAGGTTCTACAGTTGGTTTAGCAGTTTCTTCATTGTTAGTAATTATATCATTTTCCGGTAAAGAGTTATTGCTAAATTTTGTATAGCCCAAATATGCACCTGCACCTAATATCGCCAAAACTGCAACTACTGCAAGCGGTTTGACTAAAGAAGTTCTTTGTTTTGCTTGTGAATAAACTTCTAAATTTTCATCTTCTGAACTAACATTATCTTCATGATTTTCGTTATTAAACAGAGCTTCTATTTGCTCTTTTGAATTATTGTTTTCTTGCTCTGCAACGTCATCATTATTTAGATTTGTAGAACCAACTTCAATATTCTCTTCGTTTAGTATGTCTTCTAAATTATCAAGGCTTGGAGATGCTACAGTAGTAAAATCACCAAAAGAATTTTCATCTTCATTAACTTGTTCTACAATATTACTGTTGTCTTCTACAATATTGTTTGTATCTTCCGGTAATTCGTCTTTCGATTCTACAGCGGAATCTAGCTCTGTTTCATCCTCAGAAAGTTCATTTAAACTATCATCAGCCTCAAATTCCTGCAAATCATTATTTTCAATATCATCATTGAATTCCAATTCAGAATCAACATTTAATTCTTCATTTGGCTCAACATTTTCAAGTAATTCATCATCACTCGTCAACTCTAAGTCAAGCCCTTCTAATGCATCAATAGAATCTAAGCCTGAATTATCTTCATCCAAAATGTCTAATTCTTCATTTTGCACATTTTCAACATTTGCAACTGAAACAAATTTAAAAATTTCTTTAGCCTTTAGCGCTTTAGCTAATCTATTACGTGCATCTTTTGAATTAATTAATTTATGATAAAAATCATTAGTATTTTCTAATTTTCCATCGATATAAGCAAAAATATCTTTATCGTCAATCTCCGGCGCATCTGAATACTCAGAAAGAAGAGATTCTATCTCATAAAAAGACTTCAAATCATCTTCTTTTATATGAATATAGCCATCAATTATGTTACTTTGATTTATATCTTCCGGTTTTATAAATCCTACAACAGCTGCCCCTGACAAATCTGAAGTTATTTTTATAAACATATATGCAATAGGTAAGAGATTGTCATTAAAATGAGAAGCAGGAACCGATAATTCATCATCACTAAAAAATACACGTGCATCAATGTAACAATTGTTTACATATAAGTCTGAGATATCTATATCTTCTAAAACTCGGCCAATGTTGTGTAATCCTGATTCTGATTCTGCTTTATATTTATCGTCATCAAAATAACGAACTGCAATACCTGCTGCTAAAGCATTCGCCACAGCACGATTTCTTACACTAGAATCTGAAATAAGCTTGCATATATTCTGTGCCAGCTCAATATCACTACTTTCTATTAAAAAATTATCAGTACTCACCTAACACTCTCCCATACTTACGTTCAATAATACCATATTATAAAAAAAAAATCCATATATGAGCATGCTTTTGACTTTTTTGACTAATTAATTAAATCATATAGTGGATATTTATTGTTAAAGATTAATGTTAAAAATAATTTATCCGATACTATTGTTTGAAAGGATTAGATATTATGTTTTCATCCATGATACAAAATTTATTATCATCATCTGGAAAATCTAGTGCAATGCAGAGAGCTGTGCAAATGAATAATTATGTTAATACACTAAATGCACAGTGGACACCTGTTGAAAAACAGAATCAAACAGCTGATGCACAATTACCAAATAATATCCAATCTTTTGATAGTGTATTAAAAAAATCTTCTAACGTTAAATTTGGAGAGCTTTTAAGTAAACCTGTTACTAAAGTAAATGCTAATATTTACACAGCACAAGCTTCTACACCTGTTACAACAGATAAAGTAACAACAAGAGAGCAAATTAAGAATTTGGTATCCAAAGTTTCTAAAAAACATGGGGTTGACGAAAAGCTTGTAAATGCACTAATTAAACAAGAATCAGGTTTTAATCCAAAAGCAAAATCAAAAGTTGGCGCAATGGGTTTAATGCAGCTCATGCCGGCAACTGCAAAAGGTTTAGGTGTAACTAATGCTATGGATCCAGAGCAAAATGTTGAAGGCGGTGTTAAGTACTTAAAATCTATGCTTAACCGTTACAATGGCAATGTTATATTGGCTCTTGCAGCTTATAACGCAGGACCTGGAGCCGTTGATAAATATGATGGTGTTCCGCCTTATAAAGAAACACAAAACTACGTTAAATCTATTTTATCTAATTACCTATAAGGATTAAGCGTTAGCTTTCAACTTTTCTGCTTGTTTCGCTTCACGTTCTCTATCTTGTTTTTCGTGAATACGTCTGGTATTTGCATAAGTTAAACGAGGAATAAACCAACCCAACAGGTATGGAGAAATAAAGAATGTTGTAAGCAATCCAGGAACAGAGGTTAGACCTCTTGCAAAAGTCGTAATTTTATTACTCTTAGCGTTCTTAGCAGCTTTCATTAATGCTTTTACAGCATCATTAGCCTTGCTGCCTTCCAGTTTCTCTATTACACCAATTATTTTCTTATTCTTTTCTGCCTTGTCTAACGATTTAATTGAACTCAATTCAAAAGTATTTTTATTGAATACAGAACCAGCGTCTTCTGATTTAGAAATAATTTTCTGTAAATCTCCACCATTCTTATCAATATACTTACAGAAATTCAACATTTTATCTTTTGAATCAATTTTATTATATAAAGAATTTATTTCAGAATTTGTTAATACATGAGATTTACTATAAGGATTTAATAAATCTAAAGACGTAGCAAACTTAGATTTTCCGCTTCTGTCTTTGTGCATCAAAACAAAACCGGATTGTTTTTCATAAGATGTAACACAAGCTCTGGTTAACATTGGAACTGCAAATACAACAGCAAGGCTTGAGGTTAAATCTCTTAATAAGATTTCATAAACTTCTGTTAAATCTTTTTTACCATCTTCGTCTACCTGAGCACGACTATAAGCACGCATACCTCTCGGTGCTAGCAAACCAAATACAGAAAGTCCTGCCATCAAAGTATTTGTGAAGTTGTGTCCGTTATATTCAAGTTCAGATGACACAAAATCACTTTTATTTTTGTCTATTAATTTCCCTAATTTTTCCAACAAACCTTGTTTTGGTTTACGACCTTCAAATGCAATGTTATATTCTTCAACTTTTTGTTCTTCTTTTGTTCTTGCTCCAGGGGCAGTATTACTTCTAGCATATAGCTTAGGTAAAACGGACAGAACTCCTAATGTTGCAGCCATCATTGAGATATTAGTAATCATTCTTTTTGCTAATGATTTATTTTTCAATTTATCGGCAGCTAATTCATCCAAAGTATTTAAATGCTTATTTGCGGTAATTGCATCATCTGAATACTTCATCATACCATCTATAGCAGATTTAATATCAAAAACCTTTTTGCTATCAAATTTGTCAGAACCAAATTTAACTTTCTGAAGCATTTCTAAATCAGAAGTTTTTGAATATTTTATATCATCAATGTAAGAAACAATATTGTCCATACATTGTTTTCGATATTTTGCTTTACCTCTGAATTTTTCTAATTTAGCATCAGCAGGAATTTTTTCAATATTATTTACTTGTTTAAGAATATATTCTACAGAGTCCTTAGAAGTATTTTCTTTGCCCAATGTATCTTCTAACATGCTCTTGATATTTTTTTTGTAGAATTTTTGCTTAAACTCTTCCGGTTTATTTAAAAGATTTTTATCAAATTTCGGATTAGTCACAAATTCTTTTAAACTGTTACCAAAACGCTTTATTAACTGAGTATTAATACTGGTAGAACGTCCTGCTTTTGCAGCAACCCACAAACAAATTGGGGCAACAGCCATCATACAAGGTCCTGTTAGCCCTTCTCTACCTAGAACTTCTGTACCTTCTTGAATATTATAGTGTCCGGTGTGTTCTTTATCTCTTAAAAAACCGGCAGCCGTTCTAGGCACTGTCATGCCACCAAAATCTTGTATTAAAAATGATGCAAGAAAACCTTTATCTTCAATTCCTTGCATAATATTTCCACTCAAATTCAACAGCCCTGTCATGCCGGACTTAAAAGAAGGTGATGTAGTCTTTCTTTCCGGTATGTTATTTTCCTGTTTATTTGGAATGGAATTGTTGTATATATTACAATTGTAAATTTTCAAGCACACTAATCCTTAAATCTCATCTACAATATAATAAAGTATCTAACAAAAAAATATTTGCCATTTATTTTAAATTATTTTTTATAAAAAAGCTTAAACACAGTTAAATAGTGAGTTTATAGGATTAACATAGCTTAACATTAATATTATTTTTCAAATTTATGATAAAATTTAAATATGGAATTTTTAGAAGTAACATTAGATAAGATTAAAGAATTAGCAGAGCTTTCATCTGAAATCTGGCATGAATATTGGCCTTGTATACTTTCTGATAAGCAGATTGATTACATGGTGGATAAATTTCAATCAGAGCATGCCATGTTAGAACAAATTAAAAAAGAAAATTATACATACTATTTTATTGTCAAAGATGGAAATAAATGTGGTTATTTTGGAATATCACGAAAAAAAGATTATTTATTTCTGTCAAAATTGTATATAAAAAAAGAGTATAGACATCAAGACATTGGTAGACTTGCTTTTGAAAAGATTAAAGAGATTGCTGATAATTTCGGATATGCAAAAATCCGATTAACCGTTAACAAAAATAACAAACATACTATTGATGCTTATTTAAAATATCGTTTTGCAATTATTGCACAAGATGTAACTGATATTGGTAATGGTTTTGTGATGGATGATTATATTATGGAATATACAAGCGTTGTATAGTGACATACAGTACATAGCTTGGGAGCAAAATTACCTGTTTATAAGTGAAGTGAAAAATCGAACCTCAAAATGACGCCAAACCGGTAGTTTTACGCCGAGTCATCCTGAGCGCGATTAGCGTGAAGGAACCAGCTATTTATTAACTATTTTTTTTTAAAGCTTTGGTAAGTCCACTTTGAGGCGGAGCCTGTAGCTGCTATACAATCTAGTGGTATTCACCTAGCAGCCGACCCTGTGGTCTTTTCTTTTTGATTACTTTTTCTTTTTAGCAAAAGATTTTGTAGGTTCGCATTGAGACGAAGACTGTAGCTGCTATACAATCTTGTAGTTTTCACTAAAAAGCCAACTGATATGTCTATACGCGGAGCTTCTACCTCACCCTAACCCTCTCCTGCTAGGAGAGGGAATGCGCCACACTTATAGGTTTACTTAGAGGCGGAGCTGGTAATATTTGATGTAATCTTGTAGTCTTTACCTTGGAGCCGACTGTTGTGTGATAAGTCTTTTTGGTGACTTTTTCTTTTTTTAAAGCTTTGGTAAGTCCACTTTGAGGCGGAGCCTGTAGTTGCTATACAATTTAGTAATATTCACCTAGCAGCCGACATAATGGCTACGTGCGTAGCACTAGCTGAAGATACCAAATGTACGTTCAATGTTATCTGAGATTACTTTTTTTACTGAATCATACTCAGTTGTCAGGGCTGTTC
>OBLI01000017.1_pt1 | contig 151448 bp, 121 predicted proteins | sample 1519701 | NCBI WGS metagenome assembly OBLI01 (sample SAMEA3663005, study PRJEB22513) | pig gut metagenome | biome: pig gut; feature: pig-associated habitat; material: faeces | place: France | collected 2012
TCGAAGGTAGGACCTAAAAATGTTAAAAAAGACTTGCAAAAGTCTTAGAATACCCGTTCACAAGGCCACGGGCGGCCATGGTTTTCCGAATGCCACCCTCCGGAATCACGACATATCGACCGAGCGCAGCGATTGGAGAGATCTATCTACAAACGAGGGTAAAACCTCAAACATTCTTGGTCAAAATCTCCGAAAAATGACAGGCGGCAACGGTAACCATAAAGCACTTTACGCAAGCAATAACTGTCATAAAATTCATCGAAAACCGTACCACCTTACTACAATTTTTAAATTTAAAATACATATATTTCGCCACCACTACCGCAGTTTTCCGGGAAATTTTGTAATATATTCGGGGTTCATAAAACAATTACTTATGAACACAATGAATTTACAGACAAAAAAGGAAGACCAGGTTTTCGTTAACCTGCTCACCGATGCCGGCTTCAAGGCCGTCTATGCTGATCCGGCGAACAAGCCACTTCTCATCAATCTCCTGAACACAGTTCTGCCTGACGACGTAAGGGTAAGTGACATTGTGGAGTACCGTGACCGGGAGCAGACCCCTGACACAATCTACAGCAAGAAAACTGTTCTGGACCTTGTATGCAAGGATGTGGAGGGCAATATCTTCGGAATCGAGGTCCAGAAGAAAGTGGACAGCCGCCTGTTCAGCCGCTGCGTCTTCTATGCCGCAGGTCAATATCATTCGCAGCTGCTTGCCGGCGGTGACTATGCCTCCCTGCATCCTGTCTTCGAAATAGCCTTCCTGGCGGAGAACTATCCGCACGAGAATCCTGGGCATTGGGATGCCGACCATATTGTCTCGCATTACACTTTCGCAGAAAAACGCACGGGAGAGATACCAAATCCCACAATTTTTATTATCTTGGCGGAAATTGGACGCTTCGACAAAACTGAGGAGGAATGCCTCACCACGAGGGACAGGCTATTCTATTGGTTCAGGCACGCCAATGAGTTCAAGGAAAAGCCGGCATGGCTGGATGACCCTGAGTCTGAGGCTCTCCTGAATGCGACTGAGATTGCAGCGTTCACTCCGGAAAAGAAAGAAATCTATGACCAGGATATGAAGAACGAACAGGATATCGAATACGAGAAGAGCATCTGCTACAATGAAGGGCGAGAGGAAGGGCTGGCAGAAGGGCGAGAGGAGGGTAGAGAGGAAGGTAGGCGGGAGAATGCATTGTCCACTGCAAAGAACTTCCTTGCAGAGGGCATTTCTCCAGAAACGGTTGCCAGATGTGTCGGTATTTCCCTTGAGGAAGTAAAAGCACTGAAAGAGAAGTTGTTGTGAATCCAACGGGCATTGCCTTGTTAACTGGTTTCCAGATAGCGTAACCCGCCAGATTATTTCTTCAACCCGACAAAACCCCGCAGCACCAGCAGCAATAAGACCAGACCGACAATCATTCCGATATAGCGGGCAGGCAGCAGGATTGGACCGATGACGATGAAAACGAGCAGTACCGCCCACATCAGGGAATTCAGGGCATTGTCCACAGGAGAACTGTCCGGGTCGAAGGAAAACCGGGACTGCGGCAGGAGATATACCACGGCAGAGGCCAGATACAGTATGACTGTCAGGACATTGGCAACATTGAACTCGGTCAGCCCGATGCTGAACACAGATGCGGCCGTCATGAAGATAGCATAGCCGGCACAGAGTGTCAGACCCGCAGGTTTCTTCCTGAGATAGAGGACAAGACCGGCAACAGGGGCGATGAAAACCGAGATGAACGGGAATATAGCCCTGAAAACTACGTCGATGTCTTCCTCGGCGGATTCCACCAGGATAGGATAGAAAACCAAAGCAAGATAGACTGCGACTGCAAGCATTGCGGACATCGCCACGATGCCGATGCGGAAAAGGAGTTTGTTATTCATTGTACAAGTAATTAATCAGAATTGATTCTCATCGCTGTCCACAGAGGGGCGGAGTATCGGAGCAGGAAATAAAGTGGAACCGGCTTGAGGACGTTCCCATATACGCGGTAATCGGTCACTTCCAACAGCAGAAGAAATGCGAAGAATGCGAACAGGCTCAATCCCCACTTCGTCACAGCATTCACATTGCTTCCCAACATCCTGAATATCAATACCAAAGCTAAAACCGTACTAAGCAGTATCAGAAAGAGCGGCGCAGTATCAAACGCCATATATCTGCCATTGATGAAACGCGATACAGTGAAGCATCCGGTCAATCTGTCGGCATAAATCAGAATCACCAGCAAGATAACCGCCAATGAGCAGAACAAGCTGGTCCTGTCGCCCGTCAGCCGGGCAAAGTTGACTGTTCTGAGAGCGGCCCAGATTATCATAAGGAAGCCCAAGGCATTGACAGCGAATGCTTTCAGACGGAAGAGCATCCTGACATATTGATTATCGACAAAGTCCCCGGCAACAAAAAACGTATTGAAGACAAAAGATATGAGAAGGGACAGGGTGTACAGGACGAAGAAAAATCCAAACCCCAGGAATAGCGGATCTATTTTTTTAATATTCATATTATCAGTCAGTTACTTTATCATTAATGAAATTTGAAGTGGCACTCTTGCCCAGGGTCACATTGACGTAAGCCGCCTTCAGTATGACGGCCATCGCCGACATGTCACCGGACAACTTTCCCATGATGCCCTTCAGCTTGCGGTTCACAAGTTCAGATTTCCTGGCCGAAACCGTCTGCATATTGGAATTGGCAAGTATCGCGATATCCCTCATCCCGATGCGGGAGGAATAGTCGATGAACACCAGGAGCAGGATGAAATATCTGAAAAATGATGTCCTGGCTCCCAGACCGGCAATCTCAAGGGCAGCCTCGTCAGCCTTGCCCAGATTCAGGTAAAATACAGAGCATTCTTCCTTGAACTTATCCTGAAGGCTATTGATGGTATCAAGGGACTTGAGCATATAGAATTCCTCATTCAGATATTTAAGTCTGTCCTGGTCGGGCACTTCCTGCAATGCCGAAACAATATCACCGATATTTGAAAGCGATTTCCAAAGCTTTGATGCCGAGAGTATTGACTTGACTCTGACCACAATATCCGCCGCTCCCGAGCCATCTGCCTCGAGGAGGATTTCACGGAGCCGTGCAGGGACTCCGGCTGTTCTGACTGCATTACTGAGCAAATCCCCGCTATCCGACACGACCGCTTCTTCAAACCTTTCCAATGCGGATTCAAGCCTGCCGGACAAGTCCCCTACCCTGTCCATCCGGGCAGAGCGGCATTCCTTCACCACCTCCGACAGCGAGGTCAGGGATACCGTTACCGAGTCAGTAAAACACTGGCAGTCAGCCATTTCAATGTATCCTGCAGCCTTTGAGAGCATCGATTCGAACTTTTCCCACTGCTTTGTCCTTCCGGATATTCCGGCCAGGTCATCAACATTAAGATTCGAACAGACATCATCGTACATTTTCATCAGATCATTGCCTGATACTGAGGCATATACGGAATCTGACATCTTCACGAGGAAACGCTCGCGTTCCGCCCGCATTGTCACATAATTCTCAAAGGCCCTCTCCCCTTTCTTCTTGACAATGAAAGGATAGACCACGAGGAAAATGAAAACCGAGATGGCGAAAAGTATAATCAGCAGCCCTGCCGGGAAACGCCACAGCAATGCCTGCCTGACAATGGACGGGCTTATGAATGCTGCCTCTGCGCCATCCACTGAGAGTCGGCCGTCCTTCAATGCCACCCTGTAGCCATTGAAATCCATCTCGCCGCATTCGTGGAGTACATCAGGAGTATGTGCCCAGGACAGGTCCAGCATCCTGGAAACTTTGCCATTCAGCCCGGTGGTATCAGACGCTTCATCCTGCACATCATCGGAAATCGGGTTCCACATATTGAAGAGGCTCATATCCCAGGTATCCAGGTTCATCTCTACCGGAAGAAGCCTGAACAGCTTTGGAGCATCAGGATTTTCAATCCACCCCGAAATCGTGTCGGCATCCAGATACCGGTATCCCGCCATCTTCCTGCCGTTCTTTCTGAGTTCAATGATGTCTATCCTCCCGTCCCAGATTGAAGGCGACATTCTGATAAGCTCGTCCTCATTGGCGAAGAAGAGGCAGGGTACATCGTCCCGGTTCAGAACAATGTCCAGCTTTGCGGCAGTATTGACGCAATGAGGAGGGAGACTCTTGACATATAATGCCGATCTGGATTGCAGGTCAATTCTGAAGATGTGGTTGGCCGATGTCACGGCGTATGCAGCATACCCTTCAGGCATATTCCGGAGCCCGATGGAATTCACATATTCAGTACATTCGGGATTATCCGCTCTCCCGCAACCCGCGAGAAGGGGAAGCAGGAGAGCCGTCAGGTATGATAGCATTCTGTTCACAGTCTGCAATTTAGTCATTATTCAGGGAACTGTCAATATACTCTTTTATAAAAGACGACCTTGGTTCCATCATTCTTGTCATCCGTTTCATAATAATACTTGGAGAGGTCGGTTGAGAGAAATTCAATGCAGCCCCAGATGAGGGTAATTGCAGAACCCATATAGCAGTGATCCCCATTATAAACGGTCACATCGTCCGTGCTGAAAGAACAGAAAGTATTCTCGATATTCACATCCTCATAACTTCTGGTCGAGGGGTTCCATACGAAACTGATTGTCTTTCCCCGGAGATTGCTGTCGCAGGTGGTATTGATGTAATACCCCTCGGAGTCATAGTGCTTGGTGCTGTCGTAGATGAATGTGCAGCATGACTGAGCTGATGCCGGAATTGCGGCGATTGCCAAAATGGCGACGATGATGATCTTTTTCATTGCGATAAGAATTTAACTGTTGAACTTGATTTCTGCCGCAAAGATGGGGTTCCGGACGGGCTGTGGCAATGCCGTGAACATTACAGTTGCATCTGTCAGGCAACTGTAAACGAAAAGGAGGCCTGAAGCCCCCTTTTCATATGATATTGTCCGCAGTCGGACTTATTTCAGCACATTGAGATCCTTGCCGACCTTGATGAAGGCCTCGATGCACTTGTCAAGCTGCTCCCTGGTGTGGGCGGCTGAAATCTGCACCCTGATGCGGGCCTGGTCCTTAGGCACGACCGGATAGTAGAATCCGGTGACATAGATACCCTCCTCCTGCATTCTGGCCGCGAACACCTGGGAGAGACGTGCGTCGTAGAGCATAACGGCACAGATGGCGCTCTGGGTAGGCTTGATGTCGAAACCGGCGGCCATCATCCTGTCACGGAAATAGTTGACGTTCTCGACGAGCCTGTCGTGAAGTTCATTGCTCTCCTTGAGAATGCGGAATACCTCGAGGCTGGCTCCGATGATGCAAGGAGCGAGCGAGTTGGAGAAGAGGTAAGGACGGCTCCTCTGCCTGAGAAGGTCAATGATTTCCTTGCGGCCGGTGGTAAATCCGCCCATTGCTCCGCCGAATGCCTTTCCGAGCGTTCCGGTGTAGATGTCAACCCTGCCGTATGTGTTGGTGAGTTCGCTTACTCCGTGTCCAGTTTCGCCGACGACTCCGGCGGAATGTGACTCGTCCACCATCACGAGGGCATCATATTTCTCAGCGAGGTCGCAGATCTTGTCGAGAGGGGCAACATTGCCGTCCATAGAGAATACTCCGTCCGTGACAATGATTCTGAACCTCTGGGCCTGGGCCTCCTGGAGGCAACGCTCGAGGTCGGCCATGTCGGCATTGGCGTAACGGTATCTCTTGGCCTTGCACAGACGCACTCCGTCAATGATTGATGCATGATTCAATGCATCGGAGATGATGGCGTCCTCATCGGTGAGAAGCGGCTCGAAGACTCCGCCGTTGGCATCGAAGCAGGCTGCATAGAGGATTGTGTCCTCTGTCTTGAAATAGTCGCTGATGGCGGCCTCAAGCTGCTTGTGAATGTCCTGGGTTCCGCAGATGAACCTCACCGAGGCCATGCCGAATCCCCTTTCCTGCATCATTCTGGAGGAAGCCTCGATGAGGCGCGGGTCATTCGCCAGTCCGAGGTAGTTGTTGGCGCAGAAATTCAGGACTTCCTTTCCGGCTACCTGGATGGAGGCATACTGTGAACTCTCTATAAGACGTTCCTCCTTGTAGAGGCCCGCCTCGCGAATCTCAGCGAGAGTACGGCTGAGATGCTCTTTCATTTTTCCGTACATAGAAAAGGTATTAGTGTTTCAGGCCGTGAAATTACTGCTTTTGCCTGAATTATCAAAAAAGAAATCCCGGCAAAAATGCCGGGAAACATTAATCAGAACAAATATGCGACACCAAGCTGAACTCCGTTGCGGCGCATTGTAGTATCGTCCACTTTGGAGCGGTTGACAACGCCGAAGTTGTAATTGAGATTGATGCGGACCTTCTCGATCAGGTCGCAGTAAACACCGAGTCCAACCCTGAAGTCACCCCTCTTGTAAAAGCCATCTTCGCCATACATGTCAACGGATGTATCGTCAACCTTCGCCTTGGATGTAAGTCCCATACTGAATGTCGGAGCGACGAAAGCACCGAGTTCCACGATATTGCCGAGGCTGAAGCCGTAAGTGACCTTGACAGGGATATTGAGATACTGCTCAGGCTGCTTAACGTCATTCTCCGTCTTTGTAACTACCTCATACTCAAGCCCCGGAACGATGCCGAGATGCTTGCCGACATTGAGACCGTAGCCAGCCTGGATATAGAATCCGTTTCTGTCGAACCTTTCGGTTATCTTGCCTGCCTTGGATGCGGTCGGCGAGTAGGAATAACCAGCACCGACATAAAGCTGTGCATTGGCGCAAATGGCAGTAGCTGCTGCCACTACAATTGAAAGAAACAATTTTTTCATAATATCAGTGTTTGATGTTAACATTCCACGGCAAAGATACTAAATAATCCCGAACTATGAAGCCTTTTTCTTCCTGCTCATGGCAAGCAGGCCCAGGAATGTCAATAATCCATTGATAATCAATAGTTCATAACTGAATTGATACCCGCCGAACCAACGTTCGGAATTGAGTTGCAGCACGAGGCAGATCAGCGGTGCCGCAATGGAGACTGCAGGAACAGCCTTGTCGAGAGTACGCCGTTCAGTCAGTATGCCGAAGGCGAACATTCCCAGAATCGGACCGTAAGTGTAGCTTGCAAGCCTGTACACTGCATCAATTGCGCTTGTACTGTTCAATGCATTGAATATCAATATGGTCACGCCCATACCCAAGGCCATTGAGACATGCGTCCACTCCCTCATCTTCCTGACCTGTGTCTCAGATTTTCCGGCCGTGCCGAGAATATCGACGGTAAAGGAGGTGGTAAGTGCGGTGAGTGCGGAACCTCCGGCCGCGAATGAGCAGGACACCAGGCCGATGATGAACATTATGCCGGCTATGGCAGGCAGCATTCCGCTGGTCGCCACGGCCGGGAAAAGTTCATCCCCGCCAGAGTGGATGGAGAACTTGCCGGCGAAAAGATAGAGCAGCACGCCCAGGACCAGGAAAAGGAAAATCACCACTGTCTGGAGAAGCGAGCTGGTCACAATGTTCTTCTGCGAATCCCGGAAGTTCTTGCAGGACAATGATCTCTGCATCATGTCCTGGTCCAGTCCCGTCATTGCAATCAGGGTAAACATTCCCCCGAAGAACTGCTTGAAGAAATACTGCGGATGGTTCGGGTCGTCGAAATGGAACATCCTGGACATTCCGCTGTCCCTCACAGCCGGGATGATGTCACCGATGCCCAAACCGAGTGCCCTGCTTATAAAAACCGTACACAGGACTATCGACAGCAGCATGCAGGCAGTCTTCAGAAAGTCAATCCAGATGACGGCCTTCACCCCTCCCCGGAATGTGTAGAGCAGGAGTATCAATATGGTAATCAACACATTGACCCAGAAAGGAATACCGAGAGGGCCGAATACCATCAGTTGTAGGGAAATGCATACGAGATACAGTCTCACGGACGCCCCAAGCATCTTGGAAATGAAGAAGAACCAGGCTCCCGTGCGATAGGAGGACACGCCAAGCCTCTCCTCCAGATAGCCGTATATGGACACCAGGTTCATCCTGTAGAAAAGCGGTATCAGCACGAAGGCGATGACGAGCTGTCCGGCAATGAAGCCGAGGGCCATCTGCATATATCCGAAGCCCGAGACCGCCACCATTCCCGGGACGGAGACGTATGTAACCCCTGACATTGCGGAGCCTATCATTGCGAAGGCCACCACGTACCATGACTGCTTCCTGCTGCCTGTGAAGAAACTGGCGTTGTCGGATCTGCGGCCTGAAAGCCAGGCGATGAGAAGCACAGATGCAAAATACGCCGCAATTGTGAGAACTATTGTCAACGGATTCATATTCAATGAGTTCTCAACTACTATACAGAAACACTGTCCTGTGGCGCGGACACAGGATTGAGCCTGGAGAGCGAATCCAGCCCTTTATGCCAGAAACGGTAAACGGAATCCAGGGCGGCAAGGTTTTCCGGCTTGATCGGCTCCTCGCTCGGAGACTCCATCTTCAGAGGATTGATCGGCTGGCCGCTGCGCCATACACGGAAATCCAGATGCGGTCCCGTGGATACGCCCGTCGAGCCGACATATCCGATCACCTCGCCCTGTCTCACCCTTGAGCCGACAGCCAGGCCGGCAGCATAGCGGGAAAGATGGAGATAGGCTGTAGTATATACTGAATTATGCCTGATTTTCACCGTGTTGCCTCCACCGCCGCTCCAGCCTTTGCTGATCACGGTACCATCTCCGATGCTCATCACCGGAGTGCCGGTCGGGGCTGCATAATCCACACCGGTATGCGCCTTGACCACGCCCGAGACAGGATGCTTTCTATGATATGAAAACCCGGAGCTGATCCTCGAGAACCTCAAAGGAGCCTTCAGGAAGGCCTTGCGCATGCTCTCGCCTTTCTCATTCCAATAAAGATTCCCGCCGTCGCCCTGGTCGAAGCGGATCGCCGGCATTTCCTTGTCGCCGCGGTTGAACATTGCAATGTGAATCGTGTCAATGTCAATGACTTCCCCCTCGCAGGACGCCTCGGTGTAAATCACCCTGAACCTGTCCCCTTTCTGGAGTCCGAAGAAATCCACCGTCCAGGCATAAATGTCCTCAAGGTGGACAAGCAGCATCGGGGATGCGCCGGCAGCCGTCATGTCATTCCAGAGCGAAGACGTGATCGACACGTCCGCGAACTTCCGGGTATGTTCAACCGGCTTGGTCACCCTCCATGCCCCGTAGGGCTTTGTGCACTTGAGTACTGTCAGATTGATCCTGTCCCTGTTGTACACGAGATATTCCAGCACCTGTGCATCGAGGCTGTCCACGCTGTAATAAGCCTGCCAGGCATTTCCGGCCCTCATTTTCCTCGGTTCGAACACGGAGTCGGCCACCGCCACCAGCTGCATGGCATCGGCCTGAGTCATGCCCAGCCTGGTCATCAGCCCGGTAAAGACCTCGCCTCCGGCGACTTTGCCCTCCGCAAGGTCGAATGAATCCGTGCAGAATCCCAATGGATAAACCGTATCATTCTTTTCCTCCGCCTGCGGTTCTTCCGCCCGCCTGTGACAGGAAGGAAGGGATGTCAAAACGATGACGGCCATCATTGATGCCGCCAATATCATTCTGTTCAAATGTTCATTTCTGTTCATATCAGGGCAAATTTATGAAATTATGCCAATAAATGCTAATTTTGCCGCTGCAATGAAACCGGCGCAGGAATCGGCAGCCGGCTTTCAGGAAGAATTGAAGATTCCTTAAAATGCACCGCGATGGAAGACAGCGACAAGATGATCAGTATTGCCCCAGTGGCTTATTTCCGTTCCCCGTTCCCTAGCAGATTCGGTGTTCCGAGGCAGAGCGGAGTGGTGGCCGACATTCCTGGAGAGATAGTTTTCGTGCCGGAATTCAGGAGGGAGGAGGCATTGAAAGGAATTGAAGAATTCAGCCATCTCTGGCTCATATGGGGGTTTTCCGGCAATGCAGGCCGCTGGCAGATGACGGTCAGGCCTCCACGGCTGGGAGGCAACAAGTCTGTAGGCGTTTTCGCATCCAGGTCTCCTTTCAGGCCTAACGGGCTGGGCCTTTCCTCGGTCGTTCTGGACAAGGTGGACCGGGATGCGCCGGACGGCCCCGTCCTCAAGGTGCTGGGAGCGGACCTGATGGACGGCACCCCGATTTACGACATCAAGCCCTACATCAGATATGCGGATTCGCATCCCGAGGCACATTCCGGATACACGGACAATGTGGCATGGGAGGAAACTGAGGTCATTTTCCCGGAGCATCTCATTGACAAGTTCCTGAAGACGGACAAGAGTTCGGCGGAAGATGTGCCGATTCTGAAAAAAGTCCTGGCACAGAGACCCTCACCACGATACCAGCATGACCCGGAAAAGATCTACGGAATGCCTTACAAGACCTGCGACATAAGATTCAGGATTTCGGAGGGGAAAGTCGAAGTCGTGGATATAGGAAAGATTTGAAAGGCGGTCTCCCGAAAAACCGGAAAACCGCCCTCAAAGCCCCGAAAGGCAGTACCCCCAAGAGGATTCGAACCTCTACCGTCAGAACCGGAATCTGAAATCCTATCCATTAGACTATGGAGGCATCAATTGAACTGCAAATATAATATATTCTGCGATTATCTGCAACTTGGCAGTTATCAAACTTCCGTCCTCATCATCTCAGCACGAACCTGTGCGCCGCCCTGGCAGAGTCGCCCGGATAGAAATCCACCGTCACTCCCCTGTCGCTCACTTTCATTCTGTATGAGCCTGCGGCCAGGGAACGGGAATATGCCTTCAGGCCCGGCCTGAACTCATCGAAAACAGGATTGGCGGCCTTCCGGCCATATTGCTCCGGTCCCTCGGACTGAATGTCATAGATGCCGGTGGATTCATCGCGCCATACACTGTTCATTGTCATCTGGGTAATACGCCCTCCATCCCCGTACCAGTCCAGGAACTCCGTGGTATGGGTATGTCCGCACAGCACAATGGCATTGTTTTCAGCCAATATCCGCCTCATCCGGTTCCGTGCTGCAGGATTCTTGTCCTTGCCGTGATAATACCACCGGAAATACTTTGTGCTGTCGTACGGAAAGACCGTACAATGGATCAGCACGAAGAGATATCTTGCATCTGAAGCCTCGGCTATGAGGCTTGCAACCTTCTCATCATCAGGCTTGTTGAAGTCAATGACAACGAAGGCGTCAGGTCCGACGCGGAAAGAGAAATCGGACGAATCGACCTGCACTCCAAGTTCCGAGGACATTCTGGCCGGCATATAATTCAGATATGCCTCACGAGCGAATGCGTCGTCCTTGGCCCGTACATCGTGATTCCCGGCTACAGTGACAAGCGGAACATCAGGGAACTCCGCCTTTATCCTTCTGAAGGCATCGTCGAGCATGCGGAGATGAGTCTCTATGTTTCCGGTATCGCCCTGAATGATGTCACCGGTCTGGTAAACCAGCCTGGTATCGTCATCGACAAGGCAGGCAGCCCTCTTCAGCAGCCTGGGAGAGTATTTCTCCCACATTTCGGCATCCCTGACAAACTCTTTCCGGTGAGCAGCCTCCCGTTCGGCATTGGCAATGGTATAGCCCTCGTGATAAACGCTCTCGGGAGCAGTGTCATAATGCGTATCCCCCAGCATTACCACGGAATAGGATCCATCCTTGCCGCACCTTCCCCTCCTTGAGGCTGAGTGCATTGCAAGAATCTCGGGAGAAAGCCCGGACAGGAACAGCCCGGAAGCGGAGAGTTCCAGAAATTTTCTTCTATCCATAACTGTCCAACGATCAGATTTCAAAGTCCAGACATGAGCGCACTGAAGTATATGGCCGAATCTTGCTGTCGGCGACGGCGACGTGGGCAGGATGCACGGCATAGGCCTTCAGAGCCTCCTCGGACTCCAGTGTGCAGTCCAGCATCACATCGGCATTGGACGAGGCGAGACGTCCGTCAATGACAACATTTACATCAACCAGCCCCGGAACTACGCCTTTCAGGGACTCCAGGCCAGCCTTGATTCCGGCCTTCACGCTATTCTTCTCGTCTTCGGGCAGCTCGCTCCTGAGTGTCCACAGTATAATATGCTTTACCATAATGATATGTTTTTGGGGAAGCGAATATACGCATTTATTTGCAAATATTGGTTCAAATTCATACATTTGGAAAAACTGGTCAGTTAATCTGTTTCGCCCTACGGAACAACCTTAATCTATAAAGAATGAGACTAGACGGAAGACGTGTCAGCGGGAATGTCAGGGACATACGCGGCAAAGGCGGCAAGGCTGCCGGAATCGGCATCGGAGGAGTAATCGTGATAGGCCTGATAACATTGCTCATGGGCGGAAATCCGCTTGAGGTGCTCAATATGGTCAGCACAGGAGAAGGATACTCGGAGACCTACACCCCCACAGCGGAGGAAGAAGAACTCGCAACTTTTGCAAAGCAGATTCTGGCGGGCACCGAGGATGTCTGGACGGATATATTCAAGCAGATGGGTCTGCGCTACGAGCCTCCGACACTGGTCCTCTTCTCCGGAAGCGTCCAGTCAGGATGCGGCGGGGCGACAGCTTCCACAGGCCCGTTCTACTGTTCGGCGGACAAGTCCGTCTATCTGGACCTGTCGTTCTTCACATCAATGAAAAAGGAATTCGGCACTGCAGGCGATTTCGCCTACGCATATGTCATCGCACACGAAGTCGGGCACCATGTACAGAACCTTCTCGGCACTCTGAAACAGGCACACACGGCGATGAGCCAGGCCGCCTCGCAGGCCGAATCCAACAAAATAAGCGTACGGCTTGAGCTCCAGGCTGACTTCTACGCCGGCGTCTGGGCACATCATGACAATGAGATGTTCAACTCACTTGAGCCCGGTGACATCGAGGAGGGCATTGCAATAGCCTCACGCATCGGAGACGACTATCTCCAGAAGCAGGCCAGGGGCTATGCGGTTCCGGACTCATTCAACCACGGCACATCCGCGCAGCGCGTGAGATGGCTGAAGAGAGGATTCGAGAAAGGCGACCCGGAATACGGGGATACTTTCTCTCCGGACTACAACAGACTCTGATTCAGGCATATTCCATCAACAACAAAACATAAACGCAATATGAACCTTTCAATCAAGCAGCTCACCGCAATGGTGAAAATGGCCTTTGACATTGCCAAGGCCGACGGCGAGGCAACAGAAAGCGAATATCAGATCATCTCCACTGAGCTCCAGGCTTTCGGCGTGACCAGCGACGAACTCAAGACAATGCTGGAAGAAGTTGACACGATGAAGTTTTTCGACGCATGCAGAATTCTGGACGACATGGACGATGAGCAGAAAAGAGAGGTCTGTGCCTGTCTGGGCACAATCATCTGCGCTGACGGAAAAGCCGTTGATGAGGAAGTTAAACTCTGGCAGAACATCGGGAACTGGTGCAGTTTTCCTTCAATGAGTCTCGAGGAGGCAATAAGGATATTCAAGGGAGAGGCGTCTCCGGATCCTGCCTCCAATGTCACCAGAAAGGCATTCAACGGAGGCTACTACGAAGGGCCGCTGAAAGATGGACAGTACCACGGATTCGGAAGAATGGTATGGGACAGTGGCGACATGTATGAAGGAGTTTTCGAGAATGGCTCCAGGACAGGTCAGGGCAAATATACCTGGCCGAGCGGCAGCTGGTACGAAGGCGGTTTCGAGAATGGAAAGATGTCCGGACTCGGCATATATCACTATTCCAATGGGGATATCTACAACGGAATGTGGAAGAATGACGACCGGGAAGGCTTCGGCGTGTACTATTACAAGAACGGCAATGTTGAATACGGGGAATACAGAGCCGGGAAACAGGCCGGAACCAGCATAGTCCACCACGCTGACGGTTCATTCTCAGTATATGACTTCAACGGGGAAGGCAAGGTGGTGTCCACCAGGAATTACAAGGACCTCAACATCCCTCTGAAATGAGATACAGATTCGACCCGCAGCTGAAACAGGAGAAGGCCCTCGCCGCCCAGATTCACGATGCCCTGGAAGGAGACGTGATCGACCAGGTGATGGAATACACCGGGGCGATGGAGTTTGACGATTCTGCCATGAGGGCCCATCTTGCAGTCACCAAACTCAGGATCGAGCCTGAGGTGATGCCGCGCCTGTATTCAGTCCTTGAGGAAGTGAGGCAGAATCTCGGATTTGAGCGGGAAGTGGAGTTCTATATCACGAATTCACCCCAGATCAATGCCTGCACATATTTCGGCACGACCAAGGGCAGGCCTCTCATCATTGACCTGAACTCGGCCCTGATTGAGATGATGTCCGAAGATGAGCTGAAATTCGTGGTAGGTCACGAACTCGGGCATCAGATTGACGGCAACGACAGGCTGAACAAGCTCATAAGATTCGTCTATCCTGACCTGGAGGGGATGTCTCCTCTCCTGATGAGGCTGAAGGTGAACTTCTGGCAGCAGCTCTGCGAACTGGTGGCGGACAGGTACGGCTTCCTCGCAGTCGGAGATCTGGCGACCTGCGTGTCCGCATTCTTCAAGATGCATTCAGGTCTGAACCTGAAGGGAATGAACATTGACGTACAAGCCTTCATCCGTCACAACCGAGAGACTCTCCGCCACGTGACAGAGGGCAATGTCTTGAGTCTCAGCAATCACGACCACCCTCTGGATGCCCTCAGGGTGGAGGCTCTGGCAGCATTCGCCTATTCCTCCTCCCAGGAGGAGCTGGACGGGATAATGAGCAGCCTGATATCCGCAATGGCGAGAATCAGGACTGAGGAGGTGGATATGAAACTGCCATATTTCATCTCCGCCGCCGGCCTAATCATCGCCAATGCCGACGGCAACGTGTCACAGCAGGAAGTCGAGCAGATTCTCCAGACCATTTCCTCTTTCCATCTCTTCCCGAAGGACGTTCTGGACGAGGTGGCGAAGGCAAATCCTGTAGAAATCTTCACCCGGTCGCTTTCTGAAATTCTGAACCTCAGACCGGACATGAAGCCGGCTCTCTTCAGATTCGTCGTGGACCTCGTAATGAGTGACAACAAGCTGGATATCAAGGAAGTGAACTGCATGGTAGACATCGGGACTAGGTTCTTCGGCTATACGACTGAGGAAGTGATGTCATTATTTGCCGGAGCCATCCGGGAGGGGTTCAGGCCATCTTTCAGCGCACTCTGCTAGGGGTGTCCCTGCACGGAAAGGATATGCTGCAGGCTGATTTTCAGAGCAGAACCTCTGCCACAGTCCTGATATCATCGGCACGCAGAAGGGACGGATGCTCGTATTCATCCACGATTTCGTGCTGCCATGTCTGTTCGGCCGGTATGTAAATGCCCCTGCCGCCTATTCTGAGGACAGGGTCAATGTCGGATTTGAAGGAATTGCCCACCATCAGAAGCCCGGACGGGGTGACGCCCAGCCTGGCACACAGATCTGAATAAACCTCGGGAACCTTTTCAGAGACAATATCCACCAGGTCGAAATATGGTCTCAGACCCGACCTGTCAATTTTCAGCTCCTGGCCGAGAAGTTCTCCCTTGGTCAGGAGAACCATTTTGTATCTACCTGATTCCCTGAGCCTTGTCAATGTGTCCACGACCCCTGGCAATGGCGTGGAAGGATTCCTCATGATTCTTCGCCCGGCGTCCACCAGTTTCTGTATCCTGGCTGCGTCAACCTTGCCGCCGCTTATTCTGACCGCAGTCTCCACCATCGAGATGATGAAGGCCTTGGCCCCGTAACCGAGTTCCGCCATATTGGCCATCTCGGTCCGGAAGAGTTCGGATGCGAGCCAGTCCCTCTCACCGAAATCGGCGAGCGTATCATAGAATTCCTGCTCAGCGGCGCGGAAAAGTGGCTCATTGCTCCAAAGCGTATCATCGGCGTCGAACACAACCGCCTTTATAGAGGTATAATCTGTTTTCATGGGCGGCAAAGTTACCAACTTTTTTCAAAAAAGTCTTGGATTATTATAAAACTATCTCTAAATTGCACACCGCAAACGAAAAAGAAATGGGATTTACTTGCAACAATACCTGGTGGTGGCGCCTGTTACAGCTCAATGAGTCGTAGGAGGTCAGCGCCGTTTTGTATGCATAGTGATACATAGAGGTTCCTGCCGCAGCTGCGACGGGAACCTTTCTTTTTTGGCTGCACATTCAGAAACAACCGAATATTAACAAATAAAGCCTCAAAATCATGGAAAAGCAAATTCCTTACAAGATTTATCTCGCCGAGAATGAAATCCCTACACAATGGTACAATGTCAGGGCAGACATGAAGAACAAGCCTGCTCCCCTTCTCAACCCGGGTACCGGCAAGCCGCTAACCCTGGAGGAGCTCTCCCCGATATTCTGCGAGGAACTCTGCAGGCAGGAACTTGACAATGACACAGCATATTTCGACATCCCGGAAGAAATCCAGAACTTCTACAAGATGTACCGTCCTTCCCCTCTCGTAAGGGCCTACTTCCTCGAGAAGGCGCTCGGAACCCCGGCAAAAATCTACTACAAGTTCGAGGGGAACAATACCTCGGGAAGCCACAAGCTCAACTCCGCCATCGCACAGGCCTATTATGCAAAGAAGCAGGGCCTGAAAGGAGTGACCACGGAGACCGGAGCCGGTCAGTGGGGAACCGCAATGAGTATGGCCTGCGCATATTTCGGCCTGGACTGCAAGGTATTCATGGTGAAATGTTCCTACGAGCAGAAGCCGTTCCGCCGCGAGGTAATGCGCACATACGGCGCGCAGGTAACCCCTTCCCCGAGCATGACCACCAATGTCGGCCGCAAGCTTCTCGAGGAGTTCCCCGACACGACCGGAAGTCTCGGATGTGCTATCTCAGAGGCTGTGGAGGCTGCCGTGAGCAATGAAGGCTACAGATATGTGCTCGGATCAGTCCTCAACCAGGTCCTCCTTCACCAGACAATCATCGGTCTCGAGACCAAGGCCGCATTGGACAAATACGGCATCAAGCCGGACATCATCATCGGCTGCGCAGGCGGCGGCTCCAACCTGGGAGGCCTCATCAGCCCGTTCATGGGCGAGAAGCTGAGGGGCGAGGCAGACTACAGGATCATTGCCGTTGAGCCGGCATCCTGCCCGAGCTTCACGAGGGGCAAGTTCGCCTACGATTTCTGCGATACCGGAATGATCTGCCCGCTGGCCAAGATGTACACCCTCGGAAGCAAGTTCATCCCGTCAGCCAACCACGCAGGCGGACTCAGGTTCCACGGAATGAGCACTATTCTCTCCCAGCTCTACCACGACGGACTGATGGAGGCAAGGGCTGTGGAGCAGACCTCTGTATTCGAGGCTGCCGAGATGTTCGCCAGGGTGGAGGGCACGCTTCCTGCACCTGAGAGCAGCCACGCCATCAGGGCAGCTATCGACGAGGCATTGAAATGCAAGGAGACCGGAGAGGCCAAGACCATCGTATTCGGCCTTACCGGCACCGGATATTTCGACCTCAAGGCCTACGAAAGTTTCAATGACGGCACGATGTCGGATGTCATTCCGACCGACGAGGACATTGCGGCAAGTCTTGCAAAACTTCCGGAAGTGAAATAATCAGGCCTGCGGAAAATGAAAAAGGTGGTTGAGTCCAAATCTCAATCACCTTTTTCCATTCTGCGAATCACTTCGGCGAGCGAGGCCCGCCAATGCGGAATCTTCACCCCGAAGGTGTCCTTGACCAGTTTCTTGTCCAGAACTGAATAATGCGGCCTCCTGACATTGGAAGGATATTCCTCGGAACGGCAGGGCTGTATATCGCATCCGTCATTTCCCGCAAGATTCGCAATCTCCACCGCAAAATCATACCAGGAGCAGACTCCCTCACCCGAAAAATGATAGATTCCCTCCCGGCCAGTCATATCGTCACATATTATCTTGATTATCAATGCAGCAAGGTCAGCGGCGGAGGTAGGTGTCCCCACCTGGTCGCTCACTACTTTCAGTTCCTTCTTCTCCGAAGTGAGCTTCAGCATTGTCTTGACGAAATTCTTCCCGTAAGGCGAATATAGCCAGGCCGTCCTTATGATGATGTATTTGCATCCCGAATCTATGACAGCCCTTTCTCCTGCCAGTTTCGTAATCCCGTACACTCCTGTCGGTCCGGTCTCGTCCATCTCTCTGTACGGCACGCAGGAATCCCCGCTGAACACATAATCTGTAGAGATCTGAATCAATGTCGCCCCGACCTCTCTGGCCGCCTCGGCTATCCCCGCCACCGCCACGTGGTTGAGCAGATCGGCAGTTTCCGGATTGCACTCGGCCTTCTCCACATCCGTATATGCCGCACAGTTCACCACGACGTTGATCTTCTCCTTCCTGAGAAAGACCCCTACGGCATCCTCGTCCGCAATGTCCAAGGCCTGCACGCCATCCCCTTCATTCAGATCCGTGAACACGAATCTGACATCCCGTCCCGACACAGCCGCCGCAAGCCTGGAAATCTCCTTTCCAAGCTGTCCTCCTGCCCCTGTTATCAAAACCGACTGTGCCATATGTCTACAAAATTAGTCAATAATTGCCTGTTTAGCAAGACGGAATAATTCAATGACCGCGGAGTTTGTCGTTGGCGATAAATTCCTCGAAACTGTAGGTCTCTCCAGCCAACTCCTTGATTCTCTTCACAATCTGCTCGCGGCTGGGAGCATTGAAATATGCCTGATTATTGACCATGCAACTCATCTGCTCCGGCTTGTAAACGCCACCCCCGATGAATATGGCACCCTCATAGCAACCGACCTTTTCATAGCCTTCCAGACCGATAAAATGCTTCCAGATCACCTTGGAAGGATCACTTGTCGTATCGATATTCATTGACTTGCCTGCCGCATGGAGAAGAGAAAGAGAGGAAGCGAAGGCATCTGTCACGAATCCGCTCTGTGTCACATATTCCTCATCAAGTTTGGCCAGATTGTGGCCTGTGACCTCGTGGCGCATAAGGCCGGCGAGTCCATATGTATTGCCGATTGTCGGGTCAGCAGGAGCATTCGTACAAATAGTAAGGGCTCTCCCATCATTGTACGAGAGCGTGACGCCGCCAAGCCTGGAGGCATAGTTCACGAGTACTATTACAATCGCAGAAGGGTAATCCGTTATACCCGTTTTGGCAACATAACCGTAGGCTGCAGTGTCGTTGAGATTCATTGTAACGCCTATGGATTGCGTAAAATATGTTCCCAGTGCGGTATTTCTAGCCGTCAGTGTTCCCGTGCCGCTGTCTTTTGAAACGGAAGCTACAGTATAGACATTGAAATAGTTGCTGTAAGATTTCATCGGTTCGGTGCCGAAAAGGCCTGCCACGGCTTCATCCACCATGTTGTCAAAGACTCCTCCATATACAAGACCCTCCTCGGTGAAACCGTCGCACAGGAATACCACGTTTATTCCCTTCGGCCTGTCGGACTGCTGGATAAGAGTCACCTCACCGTCATAATATGAGAAGCCGTAGCCTTCTTTCTGAGGGAAAATGTTGACCTTCGGGTCAAATCCTTCCCAGCCTGGCATATCTCTTATTTCCTGCGGAATGGAACCTGACAGATTGTTTCCGCTCAGCACAAGGTGCTTCAACGCCGTAAGCCTGGAGAGAGACTCGGGCAATTTCCCTGTAAGATTGTTATCTGACAGGTCAAGCCCTGTAACGCGCGTCTTGCCGTCAACAGTTTCAGTCGTAACTCCATACCATAATCCAATACTCTGGTTTGAGCCCCATCCGGTTCCGGATATCCATTCTCCGCCTGAAGTATTCTCATACAACGCCATAAGAGAAGCCCTGTCCTGAAAATATGGGTCTCCATCCTGCGGAACGACAAGAACTCTCTCGAACGACGAGGTTTTATCCGCGAAAATGATCTCCGCATCCCTGTCAGCACCTTCATTGATTTCGAATCTCAACCGGACATTGCCGGACAATGGCCTTTCAGAACTTATCAGTTCTACAAAAGACGATGTCTCCGGAATGCTGATTTCATATTCAAAACTTGAATTCACGGCAAGGGACACATCGCCACCGTCGGCGGAAACACGCTGACAATCAGGAACTATCTCAATCTTTCTCTTACCGGTCTGGGTAAGTGTGACTATCTTTTCACGATCACCGCTTACTACCTTCAGATCCGCCTTGCGGTCTTCAGTATCGTAATAGAAACGGCCTCGTATTCTGACTTCCGTAACGCCGGCTGTACCGCTGCTGGGACGCACTGTACCACACCATTCAGGGATACAGTCAATGTACCAGTCGGACTCGGCATCAATCTCAAGAATGCCCAGGCCCGCATCGGCGTCAATAATAATCGCATCCGAAGAAAGAGAGATATCACCTCCTTTTCGGCTCTCCTCCTTTGAGCAGGAGAGAAGCAGGGAGGCCATCATCAGGAGAAATACAGCAGTTCTTCTCATAATTATCTTACAATCTATCATTTGTCACACAATTTGTTCAGCCTGTAGTTCAAATATTCATAATGGCTTCTGTCACTTGAGGATCCGGCATCCGACGACCGCATGGAAACAAAGCGCCTCAGACTATCCAAAGCGGCAAGGCATTCCGAATCACCCGTCTTGCCGGCAAGCATCTCCACGAAAGCGGTCTGCCACACCATATCATAGGATTTCAGATCCATCCTTAACGACGACTTTCCGAAGACGGCATCTTTCACATCCCGTAGAAACATCTCGACAGAATAGCCGCTCCCGTAATCCCGACACGCCTGCGAAACATCATCGATGCGGTTCAGCAGAGAGTTGAAAACATTGGTCCTGTAAACGTCTGCGATAAACTCTACAGTCCCATACTGCAATACTCCGCGGCCTGCAGCATCAATCCAGTCCATATCCCTGAGCCTTGACACAACCTCGCCAACTGCCCTTGACTGCATCCGGGCAGGCAGAGGAACCCGGCTTGCAACAACTCCGCTGCCGGATGAAAGGAAGGACCTGAATCCTCCTGCATAGCCAAGAAGATGCACAATTCGGACAGCATAGTCATCAGCAGCGCCCTCCAATATTGATTCCACTTCCGAATAATCCTCGCCTTCAGATGAAAACCACGTCAAGGCATTATGAAACAACTCCTTAAGATTGTCGGAGCAGTATTCCAACGTCTTGAAATGATTGTTTCCGAGATCACCTTTAGCAACAAAGGGATCACCGGAAGGACGTCCATCATAACGGGAGGAAAAATAGCTGCAATACCTGCCTGGAGCAGACTTGTCCCCTCCGTAAATTCTCCCTATGGCAAAAATGTCATACGGGCCGATTACATCCTGGACATATTTGACGCCTGCATCCTGGGGCCGGGCAACATAGTTGAATACCGGTGCTTCCATCACGGATGCAGCCAAGCCATATTCTGATGTAAATGAGGCCGAACGCAAAGAATCCACCGGGTACTCCGAAGAAGCGGCATAATTGGAAGCAAGTCCGAGGCATTTGCCTACGGCCTGCATTACCAGCAGTCTGACAATGGAACCTGTTATGGAGTCAGGGAGGTTACGTTGACGCACATCGGGCCAGGATGCAGCCGTCGCACGCTTCAGTTCCGAGGCATACTCCGCAATCACATCATCGTGAATGCAGATTGTAGAACTGATTCTTTCACCGGTCAAAGGTTCCGTCAATGTCAAAGCCTCGACGGAATGCATCCCCGACGTTGCGTAAATAATCCTGGAACAATATGGTGAGTACCTCTGCTGTTCAGAGTTCATCGGCAGGACTGACAGTACCCTGCCCAGCCCGGCTGCCTCAAAGGCTGTGTTCCATGCCTCAACTCCGGAAACCACATATGGCCTCCATTTATCCGGCACCATCGGATCCAGAAAAAATGCCAGATTACGCTCCGGAATCCTGTATCTGCTGATGTACGAAACATTCTTCAATACGCCTGAACCTCCTTCAAACCCGGCCCTTTCGACATTGGCCGTGCCCAAATAGGGTGACGCCTCAAGAGGAGCAATATCCGAATCGTAACGAGGCAGGAAAATCATCTTCCTTGCAATTGTTCTCACTGAGAAATCCCCCACTATCTTCATCATCCCATAGACGTAGCCTTCCATCGAATAGGAAAGGTCACATCTCACGCAGGCGACGCTGTCTCCAACCTCAGCGGATAAAAGAGATGAACGGTCAGGCTTCAGCGTATGTTTTCTCATGACGGTCCCGCCCTGAGAATTATAGGCATTCTTGGGAAACAGATAGAGTTCGTTCAGGTGATTGAGAAACAAATCTGTCAAATCTGCGCGAATAACCCCTTCCGGCGAGCCCGGAACTATCTTATATCGCTTGAAGTCCGCCTGCGTTGCTTCATTTTCACCGGGCCAGCCGAAGCGTAAAGCATTCAGATACTTGACATTCAGCCAATCGCCTTCAACAGTGAACATGATCGGGATGCAATTGTCCGACATCTGTCCGGCAACGCCCTCACCAGGATCTGAAATTGATTCTATAACTGAAGCGAAAAGGAGTCTGCGACCTGTCATCGATTCCGGAATATCTGCCACGAGCCTGCCATCTCCGAGCGAAATGTGCATCAGAGAATCAGACTTGCCGGTAAAAGTGGCGGCAAGTATCAGGAGCAATGTCAGGACGAACTTCTTCATCTTATTCCAGAGCCTTTTCTATCTTCTTGATCAAAAATGCGTAATGAGCCCTTGTTCCGGCATCTCCGGACTTGGAGGCTGCTCTCAGGACAGAGAGCGATTCAATCAGATAATGGTAGCATATATGTCTGGTCGCAGGGATGGCTCCCTGCATACCTGCAAACTGACCGAATCCCATTACTTCCTCATCCACTAAACGCTTCTGGGACGGCATTGCTTGAGGGACTCCGGCCTGAGCGACCTCGGAATTGGTAAGAAGATAGCTGATGAACTGGTTCTGGACTTCCTTGCGGACATCCGAAAGAGGCTCCCTGGCGAGAGTCGGTTTCCAGACGAAATCTGCGATATCCTTCATGAATTCCTCCTGCCCATATGAGTCCCCGCGCATCAGCGGAGCACTGTACCACAGACTACCGCATCTTTGAATCACGGTCTTGAACAAGGCGACACCCATTGTTTCGGCAACTGGTGAAGAAAGAGGCCATCCTCCATCTATGGACATCTGATCAAGCCAACCCAGATTGTCCACCTCGGACAGCAGAAAACCGACGGTCTTCCTCTGTTCCGATGCGGGAACAACCGAATAACTCGGTCTCAAATCTCCCTCGTATCTTTCATTGAGATAAACACCTCCGATATTGTACAAAGCCCTTGTGACATATCTTTGATATTGGGATACCATCTCCTTGCGTATTCCGGTCCTGAAACTGAAGTCCGGGTCTTCAGATGCGACCCATGAGTCGATGCCGGATGCGATATACTTCAGGTTTTCAATTCCGTATCTTGCACTCTGGACAGGATCGTCCCCGAGATCCTCCTCAAAAGAACTCGGGTCAACCCGGGCGGCTACCTGCTGCTTCCCATATCTGAAAACCGGGTCTCCGGAACGGTCGGAGATGAACTTCCTTAGAACAGGCAGTTCATCTTCAGGAGTTTCTGCGCCACGGACAGGTCTGTACAGCCATTCAATCGCATAATAGTCATACTCTCCCATTTCTGGCGGAGACAGCCGCACTCCCCTGTCCTTGTCTCCCGGCTGAGCAACATAGTTATATCTCGCATAATCCATTATTGAATATGTCGTTCCATATCTCTGTGTAAATGTCGGAGAGCGAAGAGAATCCACAGGAACGGCTGAAGATCCCGCCATATTGTGCATAAGACCAAGACAATGCCCTACCTCATGCGACACCACATAGGCAATGCCCTCGCCAATGATTTCCTCCGGAATGGTAACAGTCCGGACAGACTCGTCAGCCTGAGCGGTCTGGACGAAAATCCATGAGGAAAGGAGTTTCACGACATTGTGATATATGTATACGGAAGCGTTGATGATTTCCCCGGTCCGAGGATCCGTCCAGGACGGGCCCATCGAGTTCGCCACCTCTGAAGGAGAGTATCTGACGCAACTGTACTTGATGTTGTCCGGATCAAACTCGGGGTCACCCTCAGGGAAATACCTTGCCTGAACCGCATCTTTGAAACCGATACGTTCAAAGGCTTTGTTCCATACCTCGACTCCCTTCTTCACATAAGGTTTCCAGGAATCCGGAAACGCATTGTCTACGTAGAATACTATCGGCTTCACCGGCTCTACCTTATTACCCGCAAAATATGCAGCAGTGTCGGACGGCTGAAGTCTCCATCTCTGCGCATAATACTCCGTACCGACACCCTGCTGAGGCCCTCCGAAACGCGATTTCCTGCTAAAGAAAACGCCAATTCGAGGATCGGCATACCTTGGAAAGGCCTTCTCATCAGGCAGGAGCATTATGCTTCTGGTGACCTCCACTGTCACCGGCGCATTGTCCAGCATGACAAGCCGTCTGGAATTGTCCTTCATAGTGACAGAGTATGACAGCCTCGACCTGATGCTGACATTGTCATCAAAGGCCTTTATATCCTCCAGCAAGGAAAGTTCACGCTTGAAAACCGGAGAAACAGTCACAGAGGCAGCGGGGTTCTGCTCCTGGAGAGGACTCAGATCCTTAACATTTCCCAAAAACAATTCCGTCATGTCCACAACAACCGCAGTGCTGTCCGGATTGTAAGCCTTTATATCATATTGAGAAATGATTCCGAGCAAAGTATTCCGCCTCAAACTCTCTGAGAATTCATCACCTTCGGCTACAAGGTCGAACCGTCTCCTGCACATATTCAATTTCTTCCCTTCTGTCAGAAAAGTAACCAGCATCGGAGGCCGCGGCTTTTCACCGACCGACACGAGCCTGTTGTCAGTTATCCCGCTGATTGTTGAACCGATGAGGAAATCCCTGTCCATCAGAGACAGAGGAATTTCGACCAGCAGGCTTCCTTCGACGTCATGCAGTGTAAGAAGTCCTTTTTCAGAAACGCATTTCTTACCTTCAAAAAGTTTTTCATAATCCGTAGGCATGGGGGATATCGCAGACTCCACTCCAGCCTTCTTCTTTGACTTCCCATAACAATGGATGTCCGGACCTGCCAGTACCAATGACAGGATAAAGACCATTGCAATGTAAATTTTTCCCAATCTCATTCCATAAAGTTTCATTCTCCGAGAGCAACGGCATTCAAGTCAATGCCGAACTCGTCGAAAAGGTTAAGAACTATCTGATAGCGTTTCATCACAAGACTGTATTTCTCATTCTCGGTACGGAAAGTATCCGGAGTCGAGAAAAGAATCTTCCTCACATACATAAGGAAATCTGAGTTTGCCATCGCTATCACGGTAATATCCGTAGCCGGAGTTTCATACTCGAAAGTCGGCTGTACATACTTCACAAAGCCCCTTGTCTGATAATGCCACTCATGATTCGGATCGCCATACACAGGATCCTTGTAGTTGATTCCCTCATAGAATGATGACGGAATCTCTATCTGACCGTCATCCAATGCTGACACAATCGCCTGATAAACAAGGCTTATCCGCATTGTCTTCTCATCATATTTAAGAAGATTCCCCTCATCATCGCTCTGGAAACTCACCGCCCAGAAGTCAACTCCGTCAGTCTTGACCGGAATTTGCGCCTTTGCAACCCCATTTTCCTCACGGTGAAGGCCATCCACAAGGAATATGTACTTAGGGAACAACCCCCTGTGCCTGGCAGAATCAAAATACCTGAAAAGATTATCCTCAATGAAACTGACGTAATGCGCCACAAGGTTGTCAGGAACGGGGGTCGCCTCCAGTGTCATTCCCGGATAGAGATTTATCCAGGTCCTGTTCAGAAGATTGGATGTAATGTCCTTGTAAATGACATACGTGTCAAAATCCTCCTGTATCCTCTGAAGTTCGCGGTCAATTTCCCCAGTCCCTTGCGGAAACTCGAACAAAAGGTCGTCGTTCTGCCTTTCGGGCTCAATAGCCGGTTCTTTCCAGCAGGAAACCGGCAGAACTGACAAACATGCCAATATCAGTATTCTGTATACAGATTTCATAAAAATGCAATTATCAGTCAACTCTTGCAGGCCCACCCTCATTCTGTTCAAGGAGGCTGTTCTTCAGCATCACCTCCTTAGGGATTTGCAACGTGTACATCGGGTCATTCTGTTTCAAGGTATAACGGGTTACCGTCGCGTCGCTGTTGTCCCCCTTCCACTCGTGCGCAATGGCCGGCATACCCTGCCGCCTCAGGTCAAACCACCTGTGATCCTCAAAGCAAAGTTCACGTCGCCTTTCATCACGCACACTCCTTACAAGCATGTCGGGAGTTCTCTGGTCGATATCGGTCTCGGATGAACCAGAAATCCTCTTGCTTCTAAGCAATGTCAGAAGTCTGACAGCCTCCTGCCGGTGGGTATCTCCCTTGCCAAGTTTGAACAGCATAGCCTCCGCCTCTGCCATGTTAAGGTAAGCCTCGGAAATCCTGAAACTCCTTGCAAACTTATAATTGGCATCAGGATCATTGCTGTTTCCGGTAACCGCCTGCTTGCCATAGGCCTTGAAGGCTGACGAACGCGGATCCCTGATAAAATAGGCTGACAGTCTCACATCTCCTGCACTGAACTTGTTGACAAGGTCCGGACTTGCAATGACAAAGGAAACCTTGCCCCCGAGAGCAATGTTGATCATATACGGGTCAACGAAATCACGGAACTCTGCGGCATTACCGTATGGCCAGATTACTTCGGGATTCGTATAAGTATGGTAATACGGATATGATCCGTCCTGAGGGAACTCCGCAATTTCCTTCAGTCTGAAATTGCCGTTTCCGATGACTTTCGAGGCATATCCGGAAGCTTTTTCCCAGTCCTCCATATAAAGGTAAACCCTGGAAAGAAGGAGCTGGACGAACGGCAGGCTGACCCTCATATTGGACTTCCACCTGTCCTCCTCCTGAACATTTTCATAAAGAGACTCGGCTTCGAGGAGATCCTTCAGCACCTGCTCATAGACCTCGGATACTGTATTCCTCGGAATTGATACGGAAGAAACCTTGCTTTCCAGATGGAGAGGAACTCCGGGAGATTCAGGATCGGCATTGTAAGGGTGTCCATAGCAGTTGACCAGATGGAAATAGTAAAAGGCCCTCAAAGCATGCGCCTCGGCCATAACCCGAGACTTTTCCTCCTCAGTTCCGCTGACTTTTCCGATATAGTCCAGCGCCGCATTGCATCCCAGGATCCTCGCATAACAGCCCGCATAAATGTCGTATACTTCATCTGAAACACGATCCTCCTCAAGCGTCTTGTATGCGTCAGGCTGCCACGTGTACAATGCCTTGATGGATGCCAGATGCACCTGTGTCAGGAGATTGTTCTCAGTACTCTGGAACCTGACCACCGCCACATCGTCGCTCAAAAGGTCGAAGAAAGGTATGGTCGCAATGGACCTGGCATTGTTGTATGTCTCGTAAAGCAGCATCTCATCAATGTCCTGGACTGACGTCGGAACGAACTCGTTCTCCGACTTCGGCTCAAGGAATCCTGAGCAGGACGCAAGCGGAAGAATGATTGACAGTGATGCTAAATATCTATTTATCTTGCTCATATCCAATCATTTAGAATCCAACATTAATACCGAATGAAACAATTTTCGGCATCACGCTATTGCCGAGTTCCGGATCAAAGCCATTGAACCTGCTGTCGCAAATCACGAAAATATTGTTCACGGTAAGGCTCATCATAAGGTCGGAGATGTGGAGAGCGGAACATACTCCCTTTCCGGCATTCCACGAGAGCGACATCTGGGTACATCTCAGGAATGACGCATCCACGACCCTGAGGTCCGAATTGCCCCACATGTCATACATTGAACCCGAATCTCCGTTAGGGAGATAGATGTAGGATGAAGTACCCCCGTGATAAAAAGCAGGAATCGTCGTATTGTCACCTGGCTTTGTCCATCTGTCCAAAAGTTCCCTGTCCATATTGGAATAAGGTGAAGGAAGTCTCTCCAGACTTGAGAAAGGATTAGGCAATCTCTTTTTTGCTCCCAGCAGGGCAGAAAAATCAGCACTGTAAGTAAACTGCTTCCATCTAAGCCTCGTAGTCAATCCGCCGGTGAAAGAGGCCTCCCTCTGCCCGCTGTATACAAGAAAATCCGTTGGATCGTCAGTCTCACCGCAATCAAGGTTGAATTCAGGATATCCTGTCTCGTCATTGAGTCCCTTGAACGAATACGACCAGAATCCGGAAAGAGGATAACCCTGCTTGAGGATACGTCCGGAGGCTCCGTGGATGAAGTCATAAACCTGCTTGAGGCCTGAATCCACGTCATTGGCCGTATTCCAGTTCCTCGATGAATTCAGGCCGACAGTCCAGCTCCAGTCCTTGGTTTGAACAGGGGTTATATTCAGGGTGAACTCGAATCCCTTGTTCTTCACCCTTCCACCGTTAAGCGCCAATGTCGAGAATCCATACTCTTTCGCAACCTCTTGATATACAATTGCATCAGAGGCTCTGGTATAATATTCCGCAGTCAATGTGATCCACTTCAGAAGCTGGAGGTCGAATCCTATGTTCCAGCTCTTGGTGCTCTCCCATGAAAGCTCAGGATTAGGCAGAGACCTGATTGAATTTCCATACTGGTTATAATGCCCTACAACTCCCTGATATGCAAGAATGAGATCCGGGCTGACACTCTGGAGAGCATTGCCCTGAATACCGTAAGACGCCCTTATCCTCAGCTGGTCGAGCCAATTCGCATTCTTCAGGAAAGGTTCCTCCGCAGCATCCCAGGACAATGCGAAAGAATACATAGGGTCAAACCTTTTGTTGACATCCTGTCCAAACCTGTTGGATTCATCATTCCTTATGCTCGCATTCAAAACATATCTGTTTCTGAATGAATACGATACTGTGGCAAAATAGGAGAGATAATTATTCTCCATACCCTGGTAAGACCAAGCTCCACGGTAGAGTTGGGAGAAAATTCCGTGAACAGGGAGGGTGGAAGAATTCATTGACTGGAACTTGTCAGGATCCACAGCCTGCGCAAGTTTCTTTCCCCTGTCCGGCATATAGCCCCACAATGTGTTGCGCTGAGCATCATATCTTGTCGAACGAATCTCCAGACCAATCATCGCATTAATACGGTGGGAGTCTCTGAACGTCTTGTGATAGAGTATCTTGTTCTGAAAATTATAGTTGGACTCCATCTTGTCATAAGTCTGGAGTTCGCCTCCGAAAGGAATGACGGCAGCCGCATACTCAGGATCGCCGTCCATCTTGGTCCCGTAGTCATATCCCCTGAAATTATTGGCGACATAGTAGGATTTCTCTCCGGCGTAAGATTCATTGCGGTTGTTGTTTATCGAGTATCCACCGGTAAACTGATATGTCAATCCCTTGATAATGTCCCATCTGAAATCCAGGGTGGCATTAAGCCTTGTACTCTTGGATCTGGCATAGGTGTTTTCTATTTCATTGAGGATATTGTATCCGAGATCCAAGCCCAGTACCCCATAAGTGTAATTCGAAGGATAGCGGTAAAAAAGCCGGCTTCCGTCATCTTCATATGCCGGAATAGCGCGGCTCGTGGTCGTTGCATAAGCCATCGGACTGACACCTGGGCCATAACCGTAAGTCTCGTCCAATGAGCCTATTATGGATGCATCCAGATGTATGTTGTGACGGAGGTTTGCTCCAATTCTCAACCTTGCGCTCATCTTTGAGGCATCATTCTTCATTTCAGTTCCCCTGTTGTCTCCGTAGGAAACCGAAGCATTGTAGACAATCTTTTCCGTGCCGCCGGCCAGGCTGAGGTTATGATTGTGGCTCACAGCAGTCCTGGTGAGAATATCAAACCAGTCAGTATTGACGGTCTCGAGCCTTCTGTAGCCGTCTCTGTATTCCTCATAGGTGATGTCCTTGTCAAGATACATCCGGTACAGACCCTCGTATGTATCCTTCTGCTTGATAGGAGCAAACGACCCGGAATACGAACTGCCGGACTCAAAAGCCTCGCGGCTGAATTGAATCCTTTCCTGGGAATTCATCAAGTTGAACTGTCCGTAATTGGACTTGGCCCTGACCGTGACGCTTCCTGAATATTTTACAGTCGTCTTACCGGTTTTTCCCTGTTTGGTAGTTATGACAATCACGCCGTTCGACGCCTTGGAGCCATAGATTGCCGTAGCAGACGCATCCCTCAGGACATTGATTGTCTCGATATCTGAAGGATTGAGCCAGGAAATCTGGTTTCCAATGATATTGGACAGGTCGTCTGTCATCAATGCGCTCGGATCTATAGTAAGCGGATCCGGCTGGATTACACCGTCCACCACCCACAGAGGAGCGGTATTCCCGAGAATGGTGGACGTACCTCTGATCTTGATATCCGGAGAAGTTCCCACTCTTGAGCTGGTCTGGGTTACAACCATACCGGCAACCTTTCCCTGCAGCATCTGGTCAATGGATGTATATGAAGGCATCAGGATCTCCTCAGCCTTTATCTGCTGGTACGAACCCGCCATATCTCTCTTGCTTACAGTCTGGTATCCTGTCACGACCACCTCGTCAAGAGAAGAATCATCATGCAGAACAACATTGATGACAGTCTGGTCCTTTAGGGCAATTTCCTCCTGCTTCATGCCTATGAAGCTGAAGACGACGACAGGATTGTCAGGAAGGGATGTCACCGAAGGAATGCGCAACACATATTTACCATCTATATCGCCGTTGACCCCGATGGCCGTACCCTTTATGAACACGGATACTCCCGGAATGGGATTTCCATCCTGGTCCTTTGCCTGGCCGCTGATTGTACGGGCATTATTTTGAGCAACAATCGTCCCTATGCACGTAAAGAGCATAAGGACGAATGATAGGAATCTCCTCATCAGATTTCAATATTCTTGAGAATTATTCTGCAGGAAGGTCAATATCTACTGTAACAGCGTAAGTTGCAAGTTCAGGCTTTACTTCCGTAGCAGTCGGAGAACCGAAAATACTGAAAAGAAGCATAGGACCGGTAGTACCCATAATTGAAGAAGAAGGAGCCACAATTGCAAATACCTTGGTAAAAATAAGATCTGTTGGTCCTACATTGCCGGCAATCGGAATATCACCGGCTGCGATATTGATATTGTATTCATTTGATCCGTCAACCTTGGAAAGGGTACACCAGCCTGTTATTCCCTCGTGAATTGAAGAAGAGCCGTCAATGCCTGGTGCCTCCTTCTTGCCTACAATCACAGCTGTATAATCTACGCCCGCCTCAGGATTGAGGGTAAGTTTGGCAACACGTTTTGATGTGACATTGCCTGCTGCATCGTAGAAATAGCCGTCACGAGTAAGACGGAGCGGCTTACCCCACTCTGCAGTGAGCACATCATTGGCCCCAGGAATCGGTTTCTCAACTGTATGCTTGACATCTATAGAGAATGTAACGGTCGCATCATTCACGTCGTAGAAAGTAATGCTTCCAGTCTTGGCATCGTAATAGTCTGCAATTGCATCTGCATCGATGGCAAGAGTGAATGAACCGGTGCCGTCCTGTCCGTTAGGCTTGGTTTCAGGCTTTGCGAGCCAGCCTGGCCAGGTTGTAGACTCGGTGTCAAGTTCCCACCAGAAATTGGCATTTACAGTAACGGTAACCTGTGCATTTGCCTCAAGGTCAAAAACGAGCTCCGTAACGGCTGCATTGTCCACTGAAACAGAGAATTCGCGCTGTTTTGCAGATCTGTTGACATTGAAGGTAACAACATCATTGTCCTTTCCTATAGTAAGAGTCACAGTTGCAGAAGCAGCCTCGGCGAAAGCATCTGCAGCAGTAACAGTTATGGTATTGTCACCCGCTGCACCGGCATCAGCTGACAGCTGACACCAATCCTGGCTTGCAGAAGCAGTCCAGTCTCCATAAGCATAGAAACTGATTTCCTGTGAACTGCCGGGAGCAAGGGTGATTTCCTGAAGCTCCGGAAGGTTCTTCTCGATAGGTTTTTCATCCTCAGTACATCCGGCAAATGAAAGTCCGGCGAGGACAACAATTGAAGCCGCAAAAGTGCGGATAAGAATTGAATTTTTCATTGGTTTTTATGTTTTCTATTAATGCAAATATATTGTATTCTTTTGTAATAATCAGCAAACAGACGAAAAAAAATGCCAATAAGGATACTAATTCTGCAGAATAGCGCATCATATTACTCATCTTTCAGCAATCCCCCTTGCAATTTGGATAATTATGCGTATATTTGTGCATACAATGTATATTTATACAAATTTAACTGAAACTTTCTGTAAAAACGAACAAAAAGACACCGTAGGAGCGGTAAAAATGAAACGGACGATGGAAGATTTCATCATTGAAGTTGCTACTGAAAAGCACATTCCCTACATCCATGAAATTCTGAAGACAATCGAAGATGCAACGAAGGTGAGGGGCACCGGAATCGCCAAGAGGAAACCGGAATACATTGAACAGAAAATTCGCGAGGGGAAGGCCATCATTGCGATGAAGGCCGACGTATTTGCGGGATTCTGCTACATCGAGAGCTGGGACCACGAGAAATTCGTGGCCAATTCGGGATTGATCGTAAAGCCTGAATTCCGGGGGAAAGGACTGGCGAAAGCCATTAAGAAAAAGGCATTCGAGATATCCAGAAGCAGGTTTCCCAATGCCAAGATTTTCGGTCTCACCACCGGGGCGGCAGTCATGAAAATCAACACTGAGCTGGGCTACGTGCCGGTGACATTCGACGAACTGACATCCGACCCGACATTCTGGAAAGGATGTGAAAGCTGCATCAACTACGACATTCTCACCCGCAACAATTACACCCGCTGCCTCTGTACCGGCATGCTCTACAGGCCGGTTCCGAAGAAAGTGGTGGTAGCGTACAGCGGAGGCCTGGACACCTCGTTCACTGTAAGTTACCTGGCCCACGAGAAAGGATACGAGGTCTATGCCGCATGCGCGGATACAGGCGGGTTCTCGAAGGAGCAGCTGAAGCAGAACGAGGAGAATGCGCTGAAACTGGGCGCAAAGAAATATATAACCCTCGACGTCACGGGCGAATACTATGAGAAGAGCATCAGATATATGATATACGGCAATGTTCTCCGGAACGGAACCTACCCGGTATCGGTATCATCGGAGCGCATTTTCCAGGCCATGGCGATTGCCAAGTATGCCAAGGAAATAGGGGCTGACGCCATCGCCCACGGCTCCACCGGCGCGGGAAACGACCAAGTGCGCTTCGATATGACATTCATGGTCATGGCCCCGGAGATGGAAATCATCACGCTCACCAGGGATATGGCCCTCAGCCGCCAGTTCGAGGTGGACTATCTCAATGCACACGGCTTCCCGGCCGACTTTGCAAAGCTGAAATATTCCTACAACGTCGGGCTGTGGGGAACATCTATCTGCGGCGGCGAGATACTCGACAGCAGGCAGGGACTTCCGGAAGAGGCCTATCTGAAGCAGGTTGAGAAGACCGGCAGCGAGGAAATCGCATTGGAGTTCGCCCAGGGCACGCTGGTAGGGGTGAACGGAAGGAAATACACCGACGGCGTGAAGGCCATCCAGGCAGTGGAGGAAATCGCATCCCCTTACGGAATCGGCCGTGACATGCACGTGGGAGACACCATCATCGGAATCAAGGGACGCGTGGGATTCGAGGCTGCGGCGGCAATGCTGATAATAGCGGCGCACAAGTTCCTCGAGAAATTCACCCTGAGCAAATGGCAGCAGTACTGGAAGGAGCAGGTTGCAGTATGGTACGGAATGTTCATTCACGAAAGCCAGTATCTCGAACCGGTAATGAGGGACATCGAGGCAATGCTGGAGAGCAGCCAGCGGAATGTCAACGGGACCGTGGTGATGAAGCTGTCGCCAAAGCATTTCGAAACAGTCGGAGTAGATTCACCGGACGATCTCGTGAAGAACAAGCTCGGCGAGTACGGCGAGATGCAGAAAGGCTGGACCTCGGACGATGCCAAGGGCTTCATCAAGGTGTGCTCCACACCTCTCAGGGCATATTACCTGAATCATAAGGACGAAGCGGAAAAACTTGAAAAAGAGCTGTAATAAAATATGATAAAGGCAGGAATAATAGGCGGCGCGGGCTATACTGCGGGCGAGCTCATAAGACTTCTGGCAAACCATCCGGAAGTGGAGCTGGAGTTCGCCCAGTCGTCCAGCAATGCAGGGAAAAAAGTTTGGGAAGTGCACTCCGGGCTCTTCGGGGACTGCAATGTGGAATTCTGCGAGGACACCCCGCTGGACAGCGTTGACGTGGTGTTCCTCTGCGGAGGCCACGGAAAAAGTTCGGAATTCTGGGCGGGAAACGGAAGGCCGGAGGGGCTGAAAGTGATCGACCTCGCGCAGGATTACAGGGACGAGAGCGCCGGGTACATCTACGGCCTCCCGGAACTGAACAGGGAACGTATCCGGAAGGCATCCCTCATTGCAAATCCAGGATGTTTCGCAACCGCCATCCAGCTTGCGGTCCTGCCCCTCGCCTCGGCCGGTCTCCTGAACGGAGATGTGGAAGTCACGGCAATAACCGGTTCTACCGGAGCCGGAGTCAAGCCGGGGCCGACCACTCATTTCAGCTGGCGCAATGACAATGTTTCAGTCTATAAGGCATTTGAACATCAGCACCTTAAAGAAATAGGAATGAACATCCGCAGGCTTCAGCCGGCATATGGGGGCAATCTTAACTTCATCCCCGTCAGAGGGAATTTCTCCCGGGGAATCCTGGCCAGCGTACACACCAGATGCGGGCTTGACATACGGGAGGCCGAAGCACTTTACCGGGATTTCTATGCAGATGCGGCATTCACATACGTATTCGACCGCAATGTGGATCTGAAACAGGTGGTCAATACCAACAAATGCCTGCTCAGCATTGAGAAGCACGGGGACTTCCTGCTTATCAACTCAGTGATAGACAATCTCCTGAAGGGGGCATCCGGGCAGGCTGTCCAGAACATGAACCTTATTTTCGGACTCGACGAGAGCCTCGGTCTGAAACTCAAGGCATCGGCATTCTGAGAAAATTTCTGACAATCGATTTGAAATGGAACTATTCGACGTATATTCACTTTTCGACGTGACCCCTGTCAAGGCACAGGGTTGCAGGGTGTGGGACGACAAGGGCCAGGAGTACCTGGACCTGTATGGAGGACACGCCGTCATTTCCGTGGGACACAGCCATCCGGATTACGTAAAGGCTATCTCGGAGCAGGTCAGCCGCATCGGATTCTATTCCAACAGTGTCCGGAATCCGCTTCAGGAAGAGCTTGCACACAGGCTCGGGGAGGCCTCGGGCTATCCCGATTACAGCCTGTTTCTGGACAACTCCGGAGCGGAATCCAATGAGAATGCCCTCAAGCTTGCCTCATTCCATACCGGAAGGGACAAGGTAGTGGCCTTCCGCAAGAGTTTCCACGGAAGGACTTCCGGGGCCGTTGCAGTCACGGACAACCCGAACATCATTTCCCCGTTCAACGCTGTCCACAAGGTCAGTTTCTGCGACCTGAATGACATTGAGTCGGTGGAAAAGGAAGTCAGTGCAGGAGATGTTGCAGCCGTGATCATCGAGGGAATACAGGGATGCGGAGGCATCAATATCCCTGACAAGAGCTTCATGCTCCAGCTCAGAGATATCTGCAGGAAATACGGCACAATGCTGATTCTCGACGAAGTGCAGAGCGGTTACGGAAGGACGGGAAAATTCTTCGCCCACCAATGGTACGGAATCAGGCCCGACATCATCACCATGGGCAAGGGCATCGCAAACGGCTTCCCCTGCGGCGGCATCCTGATTTCCCCGGAGTTCAAGGCGGTGAAGGGAATGCTGGGAACCACTTTCGGAGGCAACTATCTGGCAATGGCTGCGGCCATTTCCGTGCTGAAGATAATGGAGAAGGAGGACCTCGTGAACAATGCTCTCGCAACAGGCAACTATCTCAAGTCCGCAATCCCCGCCTCCGACATCATCAAGGAAGTCCGCGGGCAGGGACTCATGCTAGGCATTGAATTCAGGGAGCCTGTGAAGGAAATCCGCAGCAGGCTTCTCTACGAGAAACATATTTTCACCGGAGTTTCGGGCAGCAGCACCCTCAGGCTTCTGGCGCCTCTATGCCTCAGCATCGCCGAGGCGGAAAGATTCGTCGAAGCGCTGAAGGAACTGATATGACAGCAGCACATTGCAACAGGCTTTCTAACTCCCAAAACATCAAGATCATGAAATCATTTTTCCACGTACAAGACGTCGGCGACCTTGCGAAGGCCCTCGAAGAAGCCCGCGAAGTCAAGGCCAATCCATTCTCATACAAGCATTTAGGTCAGGATAAGACTGTATTGTTCATTTTCTTCAACAGTTCCCTGAGGACCAGGCTCAGCAGCCAGAAGGCGGCGTACAATCTCGGCATGAACCCCATTGTCCTCAATATCGGACAGGACAGCTGGAAGCTCGAGACCGAGCTTGGCGTAGTGATGGACGGAGACAAGTCCGAACATCTCAGGGAGGCGATTCCGGTAATGGCCAGCTACTGCGACATCATTGGCGTACGCTCGTTCGCCGGCCTGAAGGACAGGGAATTCGACTATCAGGAGACGATTCTCGGCCAGTTCCTTCAGTACAGCGGCAAGCCTGTCATCAGCCTTGAATCAGCCACAGTGCATCCTTGCCAGGCATTTGCGGACCTCATCACCATTGATGAATACAGGAAGAAGGCCCGCCCGAAGGTGGTCCTGACCTGGGCTCCGCATCCGAGAGCCCTGCCTCAGGCCGTGCCGAACTCATTCGCGGAATGGATGAACGCAGCGGATGTGGACTTCGTCATCACCCATCCTGAAGGCTACGAGCTGGACCCGCTCTTTGCCGGCAATGCCAAGGTAGAGTACGACCAGATGAAGGCCTTCGAGGGGGCTGACTTCATCTATGCCAAAAACTGGAGCTGCCCGGGAGTAACGGACCCGGCCGACTACGGCAAGATTCTTTCCACGGACATGTCCTGGACTGTCGATGCGGCAAAGATGGCCGTCACCGACAATGCGCACTTCATGCATTGCCTGCCGGTGAGAAGGAACATGATAGTGTCGGACGAGGTCATCGACAGCCCTCAGAGCATTGTCATACCCGAGGCCGCCAACAGGGTCGTCAGCATCCAGACAGTGATGAAGAGGATGCTGGAAGCATTGAAAAACGAATAGAGACAACTCCTGCAAATGAAAATCAACGTTGTTAAAATAGGCGGGGCTGTGGTAGAGGACGAGGCTGCACTTGCGCTCTTTCTGAAAGCATTCGCCGCGATGGAGGGATTGAAGATCCTGGTTCACGGGGGAGGCAGGACCGCAAGCAATGTCTGCGGGAAACTCGGAATAAGGACAGTCATGTCGGGTGGCCGCAGGATTACTGACGGAGATACACTCAAAGTGGTAACTGCCGTTTACGCCGGCCTGGTGAACAAGGACATCGTGGCCAGGCTCCAGGCCGAGGGCGTGAATGCGTTTGGAGTCTGCGGGGCGGATTTCGGACTTGTAAAGGCTGTACGCAGGCCTGTGACGGAGGAAGGCGTGGATTTCGGCTTCGTCGGGGATCCGGTAAAGGTCGACAATGATATTCTGACCCGTCTGGTCTCGGACGGATTCGTCCCGGTAATCTCACCTATTACCCACGACGGGCAGGGCCAGCTCCTGAACACCAATGCCGATACGATGGCATCCGAAATCGCCAGGGCAATGTCGCCCGATTTTGAAGTCACCCTCACCTATTGCTTCGAAAAGGAGGGAGTCCTGGACGGGGAAGGAAATATTATCGAAAGCATAAACCCGGTACGCTATTCCTCGCTGAAGGAAGAGGGCATAGTCAGCGGCGGCATGCTCCCAAAGCTGGACAATGCATTCTCAGCCCTGAATGCAGGGGTCCACAATGTCCGGATCACCTCCGCAACGGCTCCTGAAGGGGGCACCCTGATAACATTGAAATCATGAAGAATGCAGAACTGACAGAACTCCTGAAGGGGCTCGTTGCCATACCCTCGCCCAGCAGGCAGGAAAAAGACGCTGCGGACTATCTGCAGCATAGGCTTGCAGGCTTCGGCCTTGAGCCGGTGCGGAAAGGTAACAATCTCTGGATAGAGGAGGAAGGCCGGGGCGACGGAAGGCCTGTGATTCTGCTGAACGCCCACATTGACACGGTCAAGCCGGCGGCGGGCTACAGCAGGGACCCTTTCACCCCCGTTGAAGAGGGGGACATCATCTACGGGCTTGGAACCAATGATGACGGAGCCTCGCTGGTGGCATTGCTGGAGGCATACGTCCTGCTGCTGCCGCTCAGGCGAAGTTTCAGGATGATATGGTCGGCCACGGCAGAGGAGGAGGTATGCGGAGAAGGAGGGCTGGACAGCATTCTGCCCGAACTGGGAAAAATCGATCTGGCGATAGTGGGAGAGCCGACCGGGATGAAGATGGCCGTTGCGGAAAAGGGGCTGATTGTCCTGGACTGCACCGCCCGCGGAAAGAGCGGCCATGCAGCAAGGGATGAAGGCGAGAATGCCATCTACAATGCCCTCAGGGACATTGACTGGTTCAGGACTCACAGCTTCGAAAGAGTCTCCGATTATCTCGGCGCGGTGAAGATGTCCGTCACGATGATTTCTGCCGGCACTCAGCACAATGTGGTTCCGGACAATTGCAGATTCGTCGTGGACATCAGGCCCAACGGCCTGTATTCCAATGCCGAGCTGATGGACATCATAAGAGGCTCCGTTTCCTGCGAAGTCGTTCCCCGCTCCCTGCGTCACGGAAGTTCCCACATTGATACGGATCATCCTGTGGTCCGGCGTGCCGGGAGCATCGGAATTGAACTTTTCGGGTCACCGACCACGAGCAACCAGACTCTGCTGGACTTTCCGTCGGTAAAGATCGGGCCCGGCGACTCGGCCCGCTCGCACACCGCCGACGAATACATCCTGAAGTCGGAAATCGCCGGGGCTGTGGATGTTTATGTTGAACTGCTTGAAGGACTTGAATTATAATGGGAAAAATATGGGACAAGGGCTTTGACAATGATGCCCTGATCGACAGTTTCACCGTGGGAAAGGACAGGGAGCTTGACCTGCTTCTGGCCCCTAGCGACATATTGGGCTCCATTGCCCATACCACAATGCTGGAAAAGGTAGGCCTGCTGTCGCCGGAAGACCTTGCAGCCATCCTGCCGGAGCTCAGGAAACTTTACAAAGACGCATCGGAAGGGAATTTCCACATTGACGGCGATGTGGAAGACGTGCATTCCCAGGTCGAGGCCGAGCTTACCCGGCGCATTGGCGAAGCCGGGAAGAAAATCCATACCGGCCGCTCCCGCAACGACCAGGTTCTCGTGGATCTGAAGCTGTTCTCAAGGGCTGGAATGCAGAAGACCGCAGAGAAGGTTCAGAAACTGTTCCGGCTTCTCCAGGCAAAGAGTGAGCAGTACAATGATGTGCTGATGCCGGGCTATACACATCTCCAGGTCGCAATGCCATCCTCATTCGGGCTCTGGTTCGGAGCCTATGCAGAGAGCCTCACGGCGGATATGGCCCAGCTTCTGGCTGCCTGGGAGGTTACCAACCGGAATCCTCTCGGTTCTGCCGCCGGCTACGGCTCCTCCGCTCCCCTTGACCGCTCGATGACCACCCGGCTTCTGGGATTCGCAGACCTGGATTACAATTCAGTATATGCCCAGATGAGCCGGGGAAAGACCGAGCGCATCATCGCTTCGGCCTATGCTTCCGTCGCAGAGACGCTGGGCCGCCTTGCCACGGACTGCTGCCTCTATTCCAGCCAGAATTTCGCATTCATCCATCTCCCGGACAAGATGACCACAGGGTCCAGCATAATGCCGCACAAGAAGAATCCGGACGTGTTCGAGCTGATCCGTTCGCATTGCAACCGCATTTGCGGAGTGCAGAACAGCCTGCGTCTTATGATGACGAATCTCCCATCCGGTTATTTCCGTGACTGTCAGCTGCTTAAGGAGGAGTTCCTGCCGATGTTCGGAGAAATGGACGACTGCCTCGACATAGCCTGCTACGCTGTGGAGAATATGGAAGTCGAGACGAATATAATGGAGGACAGACGTTACCGACTGGCCTTCACCGTGGAGGAAGTGAACCGTCTTGTCAATGAGGGAATGCCTTTCAGGGATGCCTACCGCCAGGTCGGAAAGTCGGTCCAGGCCGGAGAGTTCGAGTTTGCCGGAGAACTTCATCACACCCACGAAGGCTCCATCGGGAATCTCTGCAATGACAAAGTCGCCGAAAGGATGGACAAACTGATGTCCCGCTTCGGATTCGACCTTGTCAATGAGGCAGTCCACCGTCTCACCGGCTCCTCCGCAGCCCAGGTTTGACCCCAATCGTCATCCCCGGTTGACACGAAAGCCCACTAATTGTCATCTGATAGTGTCTACTTTTTGCGTCTGGTACACAAGATACCGCTCCGACACACGCAGACTCTTGGTCAAGCATACACGATATAGCATTATTAACATTTTGTTAATTCGTCCAGATATCTGGCAAGGGAGTAAAGAGAAGGAACACCATCACCGACACATCTTGAAGATGTCATCCAAGGCCTGGACGGGGACTTCACATATCATCCATTGACAGTCCCCGATAGGAAACATCATACCCCGTAAACTTGCCTACAGACTTCATGAATGCATCAGACTTGACTCTCAGGGTCTCCTCGTCATAGTTCTTCGCCTGCAACTTGACTTCGATAAACTGAATCTTGCCATCAACCTCATCCTCAGCCACAATGTCTATCTCGTTTTCACCTTTACGGTCGTGCCAATAACCCAGCCTGGTGTACTTGCCAGACTCTTTCAGCAACTCGATGAAGTAGTCCTCAAGAGACTTCCCGCAGACAGTTGAAAAGTCGCGTTCCACAATGGCTCTAAGTTTATCATTGCCGCCAGCCTCGATGATATGCGTGTACTTATACACAAATCTGAACCAAAACCGCAAGAACTGGTCTTTCATCATGTAATGTACATTCTTATTGCCCGACTTCTCATAGATTGGCTGCATCTTGCTGATTAGCCCATACTCCTCGCACAGATTCTTCAAGTAGCCGGACAACTCTTTAATATTGAGCACCTTCTCCAATTCTGAACGGGTATTCTTTCCCTGAGCAATAAGCGTCAAAATTGAAAAATAAACGCCATAGTCCTTTCCAAACTCATCAATGAGCATATTCTTGCCCTCAGGTAGAAAATACGAATCCTGCTCAAAGAACATATCCAGCATCTTTTTCGCTGTAAACTTTCTTTTGTCAACAAACAGCTCAACATACTTGGGCACCCCACCTGTCAAGGTATAAAGTGCCAGCAAGTCAGACTTCTTGTGGGCTGGACAATACTCCGACAAGATTTCTTTCAAGACGGAAGGTTTGAAAGGCCTGACATTTATTGTACCTGTCTGCCGTCCGAACAGTGGCTGTTTCTTGTCCTTGAATATCTTATTCATCAACGTATTTACTGAACCAGCCACTATGAGATTAATGTGGGCATTGTCTTTATAGCTGTCCCAGATATTCTGCATATCTGAATATATTGACGGATTCACTCTGTAAAAATCCTGGAATTCATCAATAAAGAGTACAATATGCCTTGTAAGGGACAACTCCATAATGAACTTGAAAATTGCGGCGAATGACATCCCTTTGCCATCAAGCATCGGGATATTCAACTTAGTACGAATTTCGTCAATGAAGATATCACATAAATCAGCCTCAGCCTTGCGGGCAACGAAAAAATAGAGCATTGTCCTGTTCTCATAAAACTTCCTGACCATCTCTGTTTTGCCGATGCGGCGCCTTCCGGTAACAATGGTAAATTGCGCCACTTCCCGAGAGGCCTCATCAATATCCCCCAACTTTTCAAACTCTGTTATCCTGTCAAAAAATTTCATATCAGCAGAATTATCGTAACACATATTACCGTAACCACCGTTACGATACCGCAAATATAGAAATAAATCCTGAATTCGCACAAAATTCAGGAAAATGCTTGAAATTATGAAGACTCCGGATTACTGCAATGTCATCCTGTTGATGCGCTGACCGCCCTTGAGGGTGATCCAGGTCTCGAAACCGGGCCGGTCTTCCTTCAGGAGGATTATGCGGGCGCCGTTCGGGAGATGGTTATAGACCGTGTTGCCGCCGGTATAGCGGCCGTAGCACATATAGATGCCGCCGTACTTGACCACATAATCATTGTCGTGGTCGTGTCCGTTGAAGATGGCCAGGATATTGCCGCAGTCCGCCATTGCCCTGAACATTCCGGAATTATGGACAGGAGGGCAGGCTCTCTCCATCCTGGTACCCCAGAGAGGAGTACGCTGGTCCTCGGCCGCTAGCCCCATCTCAGGAAGAGGAATGTGGAAGAATGCGAGGGACGGGACGGGTGTGCCTCCATTGGCATCGGTGTAATCTGCGCTCACTTTGCGAAACCTCTCAATCTGCTCAGGCAGAATCCATTCATACTGGTCCTTTTCCCAGCAATAGGACTGGGAATCAATCATATACAGGACATTGACCAGATGTCCGTCCCTTCCGGTCAGCTCGATTTCGAAATCTATGCAGCCGCCATCCCTCGGAGGCAGCATATTGTAAGGGATTGTATGGATAAGGTCATAGAGCTCCTCATTACTGAAGCCGAACTCCTTGTCGTGATTTCCGAATGTGAATGCGAACGGGATTTTCCGTTCCGAGACCAGGCGCATAACGGTCTCCATAGCCTTGTCCGCCGGTTTCCCACAAGCCACATCCCCGGTAAAGACCACGAGTTCAGGCTTTTCCACCTTCAACACCTCGCGGATACGCTCCAATGCAATGTCGGAGCGGGGGTCATCCGGAATGTAATGCACGTCCGTGAACTGGACAATCTTGAACTCCCCCTTCCGGTTGAAACTCATTCTGGTCTGGGAAAATGCCGGGATCACCAGGAGCAATGCTGATAATATGGACAGGAGATGTTTCATAGTCAAGCTGCACTTTGATAGCCTCAATTACGGAGCAGTTGTTGTTTATAAGGTTAATGATAATTATCTTTCAGATATCGCTTCAAGTTCCCTCCATATCTGGTAGAGACCTCTCGGCACATGGAAGCAGCCCTTCCATTTTCCTCCCTTCAGAGGAAGCAGGACCTCGCCGCGGCGGTTCAGGTATCCGAACCACTCCGGATACTCATGGTCTTTGAAATTGTTCCAGAGATAGTCATTGAGACGCTCGAACCAATGGAGGCACTTCTCATTGCCGGTGAGGCGGTAGCCCTTGATCATAGCGATGGCGCTCTCGATATGCACCCACCAGAGTTTCTGGTCCCATTCAAGCTCCTGCGTAGGATAGCCCTTGCGGTCCATGAAATAGAAGATTCCTCCGTATTCCTTGTCCCATCCGTATTCGATTACGCTGAGAGAAATCTCCACAGCCTTCTCGATCAGGGCCTTGTCATTCCTCCTGATTCCGATGTTCATAAGGAACCACATTGCCTCCAGGTCGTGCCCAGGGTTGATTTTCCTGCCCTCGAAGCAGTCCACAAGGCTTCCGTCAGGTGCAAGGTTCTCCAGAATGACGCCGAGGTCAGGCTGGTAGAACACGTCCACAATCTCATGCACGCTCTCGTCGATGGTTCTCTCGATGAGGGCGGGATCATTGATGATGTCCTCCACCTCGAGAGCCATGTTGCAGATGATCATAGGGAGGGCGAAATCCTTCATAGGGCGGGTTCCGGGATAGGCCTTCAGCCACTGTCCCTTCGGATTGCTCCTCCTTTCCAGAATGCGTCTGAAGGTAGCCTTGGCTATTTCAGCATACTCCTCGCTTCCGGTTGCCTTCGCAAGCTGGGCGAATGCCATGCAGGCAAAGGTATTGGAGAAGATATTGTACGGCTGGACCAGAGGCTTTCCTTCCCTTGTCAATGAGAAATAGAAGTCGTAGTTCCCGTCGTGACCGTATTTCTTGAGAAATTCTGCGCCCTGCACGGCTGCATCAAGCCATTCCTGCCGTTTCTCAAGACTGTTGTAGAGCATTGCGAACATCCAGACTTCCCTTCCCTGAAGCCAGATGAACTTGTCCGTGTCATAGACACTTCCATCCCTGTTCAGGCAGGAGAAATATCCGCCGAACTCCTTGTCCTGGGATTTGTCGAGCCAGAAAGGAAGGACATTGTCAAGCAGCTCGCTCCTGTAGCGCTCCGCCAATTGTTTGAAATTTTCCATTCAGGTTTTATTTTACAGTTGTCAAATATTCATCAAATGCCTTCTTGATGTCATTCCAATAGTCATACATCCTTATATGGCAGAGGTCGAAGAAGAACATTCCGTCAGTGCCTGTACATTATTTTTAATTACTAACGCTACAAATATACATAATTTTTAATATGCGTAAACCCATTCTTATGGAATTTTAAACATATATAACACCCCCCTTAACATCTTTTTAAAATATTTTATATATTTGCATCAACGTGCGTGAAACGCAAAGGCAACAACTGATAACAATACATGATATGACAAACCGCAGAGACTTTCTCAAGACCATGGCGGCAACCGGAGCGGCAACTGTAGCTGCCCCGTCCATCCTCGCATCCTGCACTTCAGGAAATGGCGGAAATGCAGCCGAACCATCCGGGTCCACCCTCATTGTCCCGAAGGACAACGGCCTCAGAATCACCGGAACCTTCCTCGACGAGATCTCCCACGACATACCGCACCAGAACTGGGGCGAGAAGGAATGGGACAGGGACTTCGCATATATGAAGGCCATCGGCATAGACACAGTCATCGACATACGCTGCGGCTACAGGAAATTCATAACCTACCCTTCTCCGTATCTTCTGAAGAAAGGCTGCTACATGCCGTCCGTCGATCTCATCGACATGTTCTGCCGTCTGGCGCAGAAATACGGAATGAAATTCTACCTGGGCCTCTATGACTCGGGAGTTTACTGGGACACGAAGGACATGAGCCACGAGATAGAGGACAACAAGTTCGTCATTGACGAGGTCTGGAAGATGTACGGGGAGAAATACGAAAGCTTCGGAGGCTGGTATCTCAGCACTGAGATCAGCCGGAGCACAATCGGAGCCGTGGACGCCTTCCATGCTATGGGAAAGCAATGCAAGGATGTCTCCGGAGGACTTCCGGTATTCATTTCACCCTGGATTGACGGGAAGAAGGCAATCATGGGCACAGGCCTGAAAGTCAAGGACGGAGTGAGCGTGGAGGACCACGAGAGGGAGTGGAACCAGATATTCGCCGGGATTCATGACGTGGTGGACGCCTGCGCATTCCAGGACGGCCATATTGACTACGACGAGCTCGATGCATTCTTCAGCGTCAACAAGAAGCTTGCTGACCGCTATGGGATGCAGTGCTGGACCAATGCCGAGACCTTCGACAGGGATATGCCGATCAACTTCCTGCCCATCAAGTTCGACAAGCTGCGCATGAAGCTGGAGGCAGCGAAACGCTGCGGCTACGACAAGGCCATCACCTTCGAATTCTCGCATTTCCTGAGCCCGCAGTCGGTTTATGCGGCCGCCGGAAATCTCTACAACAGATACAAGGAATACTTCAATATTGACTGATGAAAGGTACCGCATACGTAATCTTCATGGCGGCAGTGGCAGCCATCGGAGGCATATTGTTCGGATATGACACGGCCGTCATCTCAGGAACGACCGACATTGTAAGAAACCAGTTCTCCCTCAGCGCATCCGGAGAGGGATGGTACGTGGGCTGCGCACTTATCGGCTCCATAATCGGAGTACTCTGCGCCGGCTCCCTGAGCGACTACATCGGCCGGAAGATCACAATGCTGATTTCCGCGGCATTCTTCAGCATCAGCGCCATCGGCTGCGCCGTCTGCGGAAGTTTCGATGCCCTCGTGGCATTCCGCATCATCGGCGGTGTGGGAATCGGTATCGTATCCATTGTCTCACCTATCTATATATCGGAGGTATCTCCCGCGAAGATCAGAGGCACTCTGGTATCGCTGTACCAGCTGGCAGTCACCGCAGGCTTCCTTCTTGCCTATCTGGCGAACTGGGCCATCGATGCCGGCATCGACCCTTCGGCAGCAGCTGACGCAGGACTCTGGTCCAGGATGTTCAATGCAGAAGCATGGAGAGGCATGCTGGGCAGCGAGACCCTTCCTGCCCTGCTGTTCCTCTTCATTATCTTCTTCATCCCGGAAAGCCCTAAATGGCTGATAATCAAAGGAAAGCCAAACGAAGCCACATCCGTGCTCTCCAGGATTCTCGGCTCTGAGGATGAAATCAATGCTGAAGTCGAGGCGACCCGTTCCTCTTCAGGCGAGGACAAGGGGAGCTGGTCAGATCTTCTCAAGCCGGGCATACTGGTCGCCGTGCTGGCAGGCTGTGCCATCGCCATTCTCGGGCAGTTCATGGGCGTGAACGCAGTGCTGTACTACGGTCCGAAAATATTTTCCGAGGCAGGGTTCGACAACCCTATGTTCTCCACCGTGCTCGTCGGCCTCGTGAATTTCGCGACCACGGTCCTGGCTGTGTTCATCATTGACAGAGTCGGAAGAAAGCAATTGATTTATTGGGGAGTGAGCGGAATGATAATCTGCCTCATGGCCATAGGAATCTATTTCGCCACAGGAGGCGCACTCGGCAACGGATTCATGCTCGCATTCTTCCTCGCCTATGTTTTCTGCTGCGCGATTTCCATTTCTGCGATAGTATTTGTACTTTTGTCGGAAATGTACCCGAACTCCATCAGGGGAAGGGCCATGTCCCTTGCGGGATTCATGCTCTGGGTCGGCACCTACCTCGTAGGCCAGCTGACACCGGTTCTTCTGGAATGGAGCCAGGCGGGAACTTTCTTCATTTTCGCTGTAATGTGTGTTCCTTACATGCTGATAATGTGGAAGGTAATACCGGAAACCACAGGAAAGACTCTCGAGGAGATCGAAGAGTACTGGACAAAACGATGACCAATGGCAGCCTCATTTCTCAACTACACCGAAAGCAAGAGTTCGGCCATAAAGCAGGCCATACTCGGCAAATTCATAAATGAAGGGACGGACAGCATCGCGGAGATCAGCCGCGAGATCGGAGTCAGCATCCCTACCGTGACCAAGCTCATCGGAGAGCTGATTGACGAGGGGCTCATCGAAGAGGTGGGCAAACTCGGCACTACCGGCGGCAGGCGGCCGAGCATCTACGGGCTGAATCCTTCGGCAGGATACATCGCCGGAGTCGAAATCAGATTGCACCACATAAGTATGGCCATCACCAACTTCAAGGGTGAAATCATTGATTTTCAAGAAGATATAGCTTACACTCTCGAAAGCTCGGAAGAGTCTTTCAGGGCATTCTGCACCTTCCTCAAAAATCTCGTGGACAAGACGGGAATAGACCGGTCCAAGGTCCTCGCCTACGGTTTCAATCTCTCTGGCCGCGTGAACAATGAGACCGGTTACTGCTTCAGCTACTTCATCGGTGAGGACAGGCCGGTTTCACAGGTATTCAAGGAGGAGCTCGGGGCCTGGGTATTCGTGGAAAATGACTCCAGGGCAATGACATACGGCGAGTACATCTGCGGCATCGGAAACAATGAGAAGAATATGCTCTTCCTCAATGTCTCCTGGGGCCTCGGAATGGGTATGATAATAGACGGCAAGCTCTCCTACGGCAAGTCGGGATTCTCCGGAGAAATAGGACATTTCCCGATGCTGGACAACAACCATATATGCCAATGCGGAAAGACCGGCTGCCTGGAGACTGGAGCCTCCGGCTCGGCTGCTCACAGGATTGTGATGCAGAAACTCTCGGAAGGCAGGGCCTCGATTCTTTCGGAAACCTTGAAGAAGAACGGCCACATCTCCATCGACGACATCATCAGGGCAGTCAATGAGGAGGACGTGCTGGCCATTGAAGTCATCGAGGAAATCGGAAGGACACTCGGCAGGGCCATCGCCGGACTCATCAATCTCTTCAACCCTGAGCTGGTAGTGATCGGTGGAAAAATCTCAGAGGCAAAGGATTACCTTATGCTGCCCATCAAGAGTGCGGTGCAGAAGCATTCCCTCAACATGATCAACAAGGACACCACCCTCAAGTTCTCCAAGCTCGGGAAGAAATGCGGACCGATCGGAGCCTGCATGCTTTCCCGGAGCAAGATGCTGGGACTATTGTAAACCAATGCAAAAGCGCATAACATACATCGACATCCTGCGCGGAATCGCCATCATCGGGCGGAAAAAATTCATCATTTTCGCAGCCGCAGCCCTCATCTGCGGCAGCGCATCCGCCGCAAGCCCGAAAAAAGTATTTGAGACACCGGCATCGGACAGCCGGATTGAATATACCGGGCGCATTCTCGCGGAAGGCGACGATGTCTCTTACGACTGGTCCGGAGTCTATGCCAGGATCCGCTTCACAGGCCCATACCTGGCAGTAAGGCTCTCGGACACAAGAAATTCCTGGTTCAATGTCTGGGTGGACAGGGAAATGGACCCGGTCATGGACAGGAAGTTCCTCGTCGCCGCAAAGGATACAGTCATCACTCTCGCAGAGAATCTGGGCAAGGGCGAGCACACCGTCATCCTGCAGAAAAGGACTGAAGGCGAACAGGGCCGCATCACCCTCCACAGCTTCATTTCCAATGGTGAAATCCTGCCGGCCGGTGGTCGCAAAGAAAGACATATTGAATTCATAGGTGATTCATACACATGCGGTTACGGTACGGAGAGCGATTCCCGTGACGACCCTTTCGAGGCCCGGACGGAGAACTGCGCCCTTACCTATGCAGCCATCACTGCGAGATATTTCAATGCCGACTACAGCCTGGTGAGCCATTCCGGAATGGGAATAGACCGCAACTACAATGACAATATACGCGGATACAACATGCCCGACCGCTACAGCCAGACCTTCGATATGGACAAAGAGACTTTGTGGGACGCATCCGGGGCCGGCTATAGCCCGGACGTAGTAGTCATCTATCTGTGCACCAATGACTTCTCCACCGGCAGACAGCCTCACGAGACAAGTTTTGTGAACAGGTACACGGAATTGCTGAAGAAAGTCAGGTCAGACTACGGTGACGATGTGCCGATTGTCTGCATGGCTTCGAACGTCACTCCTTACAGTTTCGACTACATAAGGCTGGCCTGCCTCTCAAGCGGACTTCCGAATCTGACCTATATGTGCGTTACCCGCAATGTCCACAGCGAAACCGGGGACCTCGGGGCAAGCTGGCATCCCAACTACAAGGGTCAGAAGAAAGTGGCAAGCTGCCTCATCCCATATATATCAACGGTTTGCGGATGGGAAATGGAGGAGAAGGCATATAGATAAAATCGGAAAATTTTGGTCAATTGAAAAATAATGACTAAATTTGCAGTCCTTTTTGCGGGGCTTTCCCGCCTAAAGCATTGATTTATTAACGTTTATTACAAATTTTATGAAACAGTACGAGACCGTTTTCATTGCAACTCCCGTTTTGTCTGAAGCTCAGATGAAGGAAGCGGTTGCCAAGTACGTTGACTACATCACCAAGAAGGGTGGTGAGGTCGTGTACGAAGAGGACTGGGGACTGAGGCAGCTCGCCTACCCTATCCAGCACAAGACATCAGGATTCTATCACCTGATCGAGTTCAAGGCTGATCCTACACTCATCGCCTCGCTCGAGACACAGTATCACCGTGACGAGAGGATCATCAGATTCCTCACAGTCGCTCTCGACAAGGATGCAGCAGCATACGCCGAGAAGAGAAGGGCTAACAAGCAGGCAAAGGCAGCCGCTCAGGCAGCCGAGGCTCAGAAATAATGAAGGAGGAAGAGAACATGGCACAGACAAACAACGCACAGAACAGCGAAATCCGCTACCTGAACCCTCCTACAGTAGAGGTAAGAAAGAAGAAATACTGCCGTTTCAAGAGGGCAGGCATCAAGTATGTAGACTACAAGGACCCTGAGTTCCTCAAGAAGTTCCTCAACGAGCAGGGCAAGATTCTCCCTCGCCGCATCACCGGAACCTCTCTGAAGTTCCAGAGAAAGGTTGCCCAGGCGGTCAAGAGGGCTCGCTCCCTCGCACTTCTCCCATACGTTACAGACCTTCTTAAATAATTAGGAGACAGCTATATGGAAATCATTTTGAAGAAAGAAGTGGCCAATCTCGGCCACGCGGATGATGTCGTAAAGGTAAAGGCCGGTTACGCTCTTAATTATCTCATCCCTCAGGGTTTTGCAATTCTCGCTACCGAGTCTGCAAAGAAGCAGCACGCCGAGACTCTCCGCCAGAGGGCTCACAAGGAGGCCAAGTTCGTTGCCGATGCCGAGGCTCTCGCAGCTAAGCTCAGCGAGGTACTTGTAAAGGTATCCGCAAAGGTCAGCGAAAACGGCAAGATCTACGGTTCCGTTACTACAGCACAGCTTTCAGAGGCTCTTGCAGCAGCAGGAATTGAGGTTGACAAGAAGGACATCACCATCACCTCTCCTGAGGTAAAGGAACTCGGTCAGTATGACGCTGAGGTAAAGTGCTACAAGAGCATCAAGGGTGCCTTCAAATTCGAGGTTACAGCTGAATAAAATCGGCTCTTCTATAAAACTGGCTGGCCGAAAGGTCAGCCAGTTTTTTAGGGATTCCCAAGAATAGCCTAGTTTAACAGAAAACTAATCCAACATGTTCAAATCATTCTACGGTTTCCAGATGGTGGAAACCTATCACGAGTGGAAAAAGAACCACAGGACACAGGACAAGACCGTATCAAGAGCCATCAGGCTCGCAATCGCGACCATCATTCCACTGATACTCTGGCTGTTGCCTACTTCGTTCTTCGGAATTGAGGGACTGACGATAATCGAGCAGAGGACGATCTCCATCTTCGTATTCGCAATCCTCATGTGGGTGTTCGAAGCCGTTCCGGCCTGGACCACATCGATGGTGGTAGTCGTGCTCCTGCTGTTCACTACATCCAACAGCAGCCTCTGGTTCTTCCACGAGGGATATGACACGAATGAACTTGGCACCGCGATAAGCTACAAATCGATTCTCCACTGCTTTGCAGACCCGATCATCATGCTTTTCATCGGAGGATTCGTGCTTGCAATCGCCGCCACAAAGAGCGGACTGGACCTTATGCTGGCCAAGTCCCTCCTGAAGCCGTTCGGAACGCAGTCGAGATTCGTGCTCCTGGGATTCATTCTCGTTACTGCCGTATTCTCGATGTTCCTCAGCAACACAGCCACTGCGGCAATGATGCTGACATTCCTCACCCCTGTGCTGAAGTCGCTGCCTGCAGACGGAAAGGGCAAGATTGCCCTTGCACTGGCAATTCCGATCGCGGCAAACATCGGAGGAATCGGAACCCCTATCGGAACCCCTCCGAACGCTATCGCATTGAAATATCTCAATGACCCTATGGGAATGAACATGAACATCGGATTCGGACAGTGGATGGCCTTCATGACTCCGTTCGCAATCCTCCTCCTCTTCATTGCCTGGGTTATCCTCCTCAAGGTTTTCCCGTTCAAGCAGAAGACCATTGAGCTCAAGATAGAGGGCGAGCATCAGAAGTCCTGGAGAGATTACGTGGTATATGTAACATTCGCCCTGACAGTCCTCCTCTGGATGACCGACAAGTTCACGGGAGTCAACTCCAATGTCGTCGCAATGCTCCCTATCGGCGTATTCGCAATCACAGGTGTCCTCACCAAGAGAGATCTCGAGGAGATCAACTGGAGCGTGCTCTGGATGGTGGCCGGCGGCTTCTCACTCGGCGTGGCCCTTCAGGAGACCGGTCTTGCAGGACATCTCATCGAGGCTATTCCATTCGGTTCATGGCCTGCAGTAATTGTAGTCGTAGGCTCAGGCCTCATCTGCTACATCATGGCCAACTTCATCTCACACACTGCAACAGCGGCTCTTCTCGTGCCGATTCTCGCAGTTGTCGGCCAGAGCATGACTGCAAACCTGGAACCTCTCGGAGGAGTATCCACACTGCTCATCGGAGTGGCAATCGGTTCATCTCTCGCAATGATCCTCCCTATCTCCACACCTCCGAACGCACTTGCACACGCAACAGGCATGATCCAGCAGAAGGATATGGAGAAGATGGGAATCGTGATCGGTGTCATCGGCCTCATTCTCGGATATGCGATGCTTATTTTCCTCGGTTCTTCAGGCCTTATCTGATATGTACAGGAATAATTCAATGGATAAAGGGCTGGCCGGAGCGTTTCTGGCCGGCCTTTTTCTGTTTCTGTCCTGCGGAGAGACAGAAGTGCTCCCCAAGGAAGGATGGACAGATGATGCTCACGCCGCTCTGGAAGAATTGATAACGGAATGCGGCAGGAATGGCAATGACCGGGATTGCAGGCCTTATGCAGTCTTCGACTTCGACAACACCACCATTGTCAATGATATATCAATGACATTGATGATATGGCAGGCAGAGAATATGAGATATGCTTTCTCCCCGGACGAGGCTTTCGACGCATTTACCGCCTGGATTCCTGACCTGGACCAGGTACTCGAAGGACCGGAAATGACTGCAAGGGAAATCGCCGGGGACATGGTGAAGGACTACAGGTCTGTCAGGACAATGAGGGAAGAGGGGATGAGCCTGGAAGACATAAGGCAGGAAGACGCCTGGAAGGACTTCCGCGCGAAGCTACTGGCATTGAACGAAGGTATCGAGAACAGCTGCAGCTACGAGACCTGGTGTCTCTGGATGCCTGCATTGTTCACGGGGATGAGCTATGCGGAACTGCAGGAGGCGACTAGGGAATCAGTGGATTGCTGGCTCGGAACCGGCAAGATATGGAACGAGACCTGGACAAGTCCGGACGGGAAGGTTTCCACTACCGTAAGGAAGGGCCTGGTCATTCCGGAAAGGAGCAAGAATCTCTATAAAGCATTGAAAGATAATGGCATAGACGTATATGTATGTTCCGCATCCCTCGAAGTGATCGTGGAGGTTCTGGCCTGTGGGGAGGAATTCGGCCTCGGACTCGCACCTGAGAATGTATTCGGAATCCGCCTGGCTGACAAGGAAAAAGTAGGCGGCAGATTCGAGGATGGATATCCGGGGACCTTCCTTGAAGGAAAGGTGGAATGCATACGCAGATTCATAGCCCCTCTCCACGGCGGTCAGGATCCCGTTCTGGTCGCCGGAGACAGCAGCGGAGACTATGCCATGCTCACCTCATTCGGAGGAATGAAGGCAGGGCTCATAATCGACTGCGGCAAAGGCGGAAAGATCGGTGAACTGGTCCGCAAGGCGGCCGACGACAGCCGCTACATAGTACAGCCTCAGGGTTATTGACCTCCAAGCCTTTCGAAGAAAGTCATCACATCCTCCCAGGTTCTGAACGGATCCTCTCCGAAATGCAGGACTGTGCCCATGAAATCGGATGTGCCGAGACGCTCCGGATACCTGTCGATGAGATAGTCACCCAGTATAATGTCCTTCCTGCCTGTCACGATGACACGGTTCCAGGCCGGTACGCCGAGATGCCTTTCAACCCAGCGGAAGATTTCCGGCAGAATGTCCGGATTGTTGAAATGCGTCGACACAAGCACGTAAGGAGTGTAATTCCTGCACAATGCCGCAAATGACTTGACTGCACTTCCGCAGACCTCGTATTCCGGGATGGGAATATTTCTGGAAAGCCCGTTTCTGACATCAGCCAACGTATCCGTGAAGCTGATGAGGACAACGGGCTTCCTCTTTTTATTCTGAATGTCGTCAATCCTCTCAATGACAGGGAGAACGGAATGCAGGAAGACGCTGTCGTCCAGATAATGCCCGCCGTCGAATCGTATTGCATTGGGATAATGCGAGGCGAATTCGTCATAGGTATCCACCATATTGTCCCTGGTCCCGAACATTCCATAGACAAGGTCCTGGTCTCCTGTCAGCGAACCGAATGCATCCAGGCTTGAGGCATCTTCCGGCATGCCCTCGAAGCAGGCCGACGAGACCTCCCGGAAATCCTCGAGCAGCGGCTTGTTCACGAGAAATGATGTCTCGCCATCCGCCCTTGGGCAATGATATTCCTGACGGCCCAGACCATTGTTCTTCAATATGGTATCTGCAAGATGGAAGGCGGGATTTACCAGAATGCGGTGGATTCCGCGGAGCTGCTCTGCAAGCATTCCTCCCATCGACGTGCCAAGAATCAAGTCCGGCTTGCTCGAGGCGCAGATATCTTTCAGCATTGCCAATGCCTCCTGGGGTCTCACAGGAAGGTCCGGGGCAATGATTTCGGCCTCCGGAAGAAGAAGCCGCATTGTCCTTACCGTGCCGTTCTGTCCGCCGGAAGCGAATCCGTGGACGTAGAGTATTTTCTTTCCGGACATCAGGTCCGGTCTCGCATATTCGAAAAGTTCCATGTCAATGGTTTATTCCAGGTAACGATGAAGTAAGGATAAAAAAAGGACGGGGCAACATGACCCCGTCCTGAACTTCCTGACAGATGAATTATTTCTGTCTGGTCTTGTATCTCTGGTAGAATCTGTCCACACGACCGGTGGTATCGACGAGCTTGACCTTTCCGGTGTAGAACGGGTGAGAGGTGTTGGAAATCTCGACCTTTACTACAGGGTACTCAACTCCGTCAACTACGAGGGTATCCTTGGTGGTTGCGCAGGAGCGGGTGATGAACACGGTGTCGTTAGACATATCCTTGAAAGCTACAAGACGGTAGGTTTCGGGATGAATTCCTTTCTTCATTGTCTTAAAAAATTAATTGTTTTCAAATCGGGAACGCAAATTTAGACATTTCCTGAAACATATCCAAACTTTTGACGAAAAATCATTTGATTCTATACGGAGCATCGTCATACAATGTGAAACGCTTGGCCCGGTAGTTTGACACTTTAAAATCCGAAAAAAGTTAAAAATATTTGATAGGGTTCATTTGCCCTTACCCCCGGAGCGCACGAATAAAAATCAGTGAACAGCACGAAATTCTTCAGGAAACGGTAGAAATCACGGTAATAACACATCAATTTCTTCACGTCATCGATGGAATCCGCTTCCGCCTTCACTGCCACATCACCAGCCACGAGCTCCAGCAGGTCAGCATGATAATTATCAGCCAGGACAACACGGAAGCATCTTCCCTATCCCGGACTCTTGACGGCCCGTCATGGGCAACGCCTGCGAAAAAACGTTCCACAGCCTTGACACATAGGCTGTCCGCCTCCGGGTCTATCCACCATGAACTCCTTTCCATATCATACACGCCTCTGCCGTCCATCCGGACTTCGGCAGGATACGGTATGACCGGCAGATTCCTCTCCCTGGAAAAAGCCGGATGATACCACAGGGCCATCAACAGCAGGACACACGCCGCATGCCTTTTACCGTGCTTTACCATACCTTCTGCCATTGGTCTCCGCCAGTCTGGCCCTCAAGGGCCTTTTGGCCACGAAATCACAGAAATCCTGATACAGTTCCACATCGGCAGGATCCTTTGAATATTTCAAAGTATGGACACCCTTATGCGATATATAATAAGCTATCGGGAGTTTCTCCCATGAACCGTATTTCTTATAGGCGGCCATGTATTCCCTGAGCCTTCCGGCACGGCTGTCCGGAGAATCGGCCGCCGCCCTCTCGTCAAACTCCATCTCCATGGCCATCCCGTAATTCAGAGCCCTGTTGCATGCACTTACAAGACGCTCATCCGTGAGCCAGTCATTGAAGAAATAATTGGGCTGGTACCATGCCATGTCAAACCCTTTCTCCTTCCAGAGATTCCATCCGGGTGCATTATAATAAGGTATCCATGTAAAAGGGTAGCCTTTCGAATGTATGTATCCGGAAAGCTCCGGCATCAGGTCACCCAGCCCGGTGGTCTCTTCCGTCACGAAATAGAATCCGCTCAATTCAATGTACCTGTACCTGTGCTGATGATACCTTTCCAGCACCTCGTCTATAAACCACTTGCAGGCGGCCAGCCTGTCCTCCGGCCGGGAAAAATCCGCCACCTCCCCGTCCAGAAGACCCCAGTAGCGCGTGCCGCCGGTATTGGCCACGGGATTTTTGTAAGGGATAGGATTCGGTATGGAAATGATTATCTCACGTTTGTATCCTGGATCCCCGAGCCTTTCCGCAGCCTCCGCAACGCACCGGTCGATCGCATCAAGGCATTGCCCGTCCTCAAACCAGTAATTTATCAGGTCAAGCCAGTCAGACTGGAGTGCAGACTGCAGATAACTGCCGTCATACGCCCTGTGTCCAGGATCGAATGCCACCCCGGCACCATGGTCCATAATCTGCAGGAAAAGGAAACCATCGAACAGCCAATGCTCCTTCCCGTCCCTGTCAGTATATGTCACCAGGTCCTTCATCCAGTCAATGTCATAGAACTTCGACTGGCTGCCACCCGCATAACACAGGACATAGTCCCCGGCAGAAAGATGCTTTTTGAGTTTTTTCTGACGGGCAGTTTTCGCAGGCTTCAGCGCATGCTGCCGTATAAGTTCAGGTATATTTTTCTCAGACAGCACTCTACGTGCGATATCCGGATGATCGGTAGTAAGCTGGTCTATCCCCAAATCGAGGACCTTCCCCATATTCTCCGCATCATTTACTGTCCACACATTCACGCTGAAACCATGCTTTCGTGCCATTTGCATATAGTCAGGGGTCTGCAGCAGGTGATTATAATATGCATCGATTCCATTGACCATGTTGTCAAGCAGGTCATCAACCGTCCTGTCACTTCCGAGATACTGGACAACAAAACCGGGTGCGGCCTTTGCAAGAAGACTGCACTGCCTGATATAGAAAGAAATGAACATAACCTTGGAAGGGTCAAACATGCCGTATTCTTTCAGTTTCTCGACTGATGCGGCAACGGCCCTGTCCTGAAGCTCATCCGTAATATGCCCTTTGAGTTCAAAGACCAGCATCGGGAAAGTCTTCTGTGCAGACGCATATTCGAGGAATTCGTCAAGAGTAGGGATCGTCTCCCCGTTCTCAAGCCTGTAATCTGAAAGTTCGGCATACTGCGTATGGTCAATCCTTTTGCCGTTGATGACCTCGTCATGAAAGACCAGAAGCTGTCCGTCAGCGGTCATGCTGACATCGAACTCCGTCCCCCAGAATCCGGCCTTTGCCGCTGCCTTGAACGCAGCAAAAGAATTGCGGGCATATCCGCCTTCCTCACAGTTCCAATAACCCCTATGGGCTACAATGCCCACAGCGCCGTCCCCATGCCCAGGGACATTTCCTGATGCCGCAGCGGATGTCACGGCTGTCATCGTCATGACCAGAATATAAAGCAGACTCTTTATCATATGGCTAAAAAATTTTTAATGTGCGGTTTCCCCGGTTCCGTCCGGAAGGATATCGCATACCCAAGATACAGTCATTCATTGAAATATTTTCTGTATTTCCTGTACATATCCATACATGCTCCGATTTCATCTCCAATACTTTCAACGGGAAAGATCTCGTCCCCTGCCGCCCACCTTTCTTCAAAGGCGAGGCATTCATTCATAAAGCGCCTGTAATCGAACGGCCTTCCCTCCGCAAGAGAAGCCTGCTGCTGTGAGTAGAACATCTCATATCTCCGACAGTAGAAATCATCCACCAGCCCCGACCAGTTTTTGCAGGCATAGTCGTTGAGAGGACTTCCAGGCTTGCCCCATAATGTTATCTGTGTCTTGGCATTCCATTCATATAGGGACTTTTCCTCCGGGGTGGTCCCCAATGCTTTCGCAGCCTCCACCCACGGGCCGAGGAGGAACTCCTTCCTGGTCGCAAGCAGATCGTCTATTTCATGCATAAGCGACAGCACCTCCGATGACCTCTGAATGAACATCCTGGAATCCGAAGAATAAAATGCTTCCTGGGATTCATAATGCAGCCGGTCAAGAAGCTCCACGAGAACCTGGCGGGTGACATCCACCAGGTCATACCGGAAACCGTCGCTTCCGGAAAGCGCACCGGCACAGTTCATCATACCGTCCCACGCTGTCACAAGCGAGTCCAGAGGGAAGAAATTCCCCGGTTTTTGCAGGCTGTCCGGACCAGATGCGAAGACAGGCCTCTTCGTCATTACCGACTGCCTGCCGCCATCGGCGTCCGTATGGTTTGAATACACCGAGTTCACCAGGGTTTTCCATGACCTGGTGATGCCGGACTTCACATCCGGAGCGGCATCTTTCAGTCCATAACGGCATGAAAGATAGTCCCCGAGAAAAGCATCTACATCCACCGGAGTATCCTGCCAGACATTCTCAAGCATCAGGGCAAAGATAAACGGATTCTGGTTTATGCCCTCCATGGTAAGGCCTATGCCCGACATATTGCCGGCATCAGCGCGATGAAGCAGGGAGGATGGCTCGGAAGCCACTATATCAGACGTGCCGCAAAGGCACTGTCTCTGTCCGAAATTCTGAAGCATGCACCATATCCAGGGCTTGCCGTAGAATGACCTTGCCTTTTTCCACACCGGCTTCATATCCGCAAAAAGATCCAGGAGCAGCATCCTGTCATCCGGCACAGGGTCCAGCATGGCCTTGATCTGCCTGTCACCCCAAAAATCCGCCTGGTGGTAGAACAGCCATGCCTGCATTACCCATACGGCATCCGGATCAGCACCCGCCATACCTTCATAGACTACATTCGACATAGAGGCAAGGTACTCCGGATCTGATGTCGGGGGAAGGTTCTCATTGAAGGTATCGGCTGTATAATAGTGGTTTGTGCCATAAGTCCCGATCTCCTCTTCGACAAACATCTTCGCTATGACGGTAAACATGCTGTCCGAGGGAGACAGGATGGAAACAGCGGGATAATCTATCCACTCTGTCTTGTCTATCTTCGCCTCAGGGAATCTGGTTTCAAAAGACGGAGGAACATGGCCGGTAAAGGCTGGGAGCACAGGTGTCATGCCTAAAGAACGCTCCCTGCCGAGAATGAATTTCTGAAGATCTTCATGGGCATCGATAAAAGACTGAGGAAGAGGTCCGCCCCATCCGTCCAGGTTCCCCATCCAGAACCAGTTGAAAAAAGCCGGACCGCTGAAGAAACCGTCAAGCTCCTCATCCGTAAATCCCAGCTTCCTGTACACCTTCTGCCATACTGTATTCTGTCCGGTAATGGCAAGAGGCATATTGATTCCGTTCATAGCCATGAAATCAATCTCCTGCTGCCATCTGTCATGGTCCCACCAGCTCATGGAATAGTTGAATGTACAATAGTTCAGATAATACCTGAACTTGTACGGGGAGACCCGGTCCACCCGCTCCACGGGAAGAGGCAGCCTTTCAGGAAGTTCGGTACTGCTACCGCACCAGCTGATATGATATCCGCAGTATTGCCTGAGGTACCGGTGCAGCGCACTGGCCACGCTTACACCGGTGTTTCCTTCAAGCACAATCCTGCCGTCGTCCGAAGCGTAAAAGGAAAACCAGTCCTTCCCGTCCTTCTGCCGGGGTGTCACGAGGACCTCAAAATCATTCGCATGCTTTCCTGTGACCCTCTTCAGCAAAGCCTCTGCAGCCTGTTTCTGTTCCGAAGGGGTGTATTCCGATTTCAGGTCAGGTACAGAGTCTCCGGAAGAACAGCAGGCCAAAAACATTGAAAGTACGGAAACCGCCAGGGCAGACCCGATACCTGTAAACTTATAACGAATTGGCATCTTCTTCCGGTTTTACATCTGTTCAAGCATCTTCCACATCTGATAGAGCCCTCTCGGCACATGGAAACACCCTTTCCATTTCCCGCCTTTCAGAGGAAGCAGGACTTCTCCCCTGCGGTTCAGGTACCCGAACCATTCCGGATATTCCCTGTCCTTGAAATGGCTCCACATATAACCGTCGAGCTTTTCAAACCACCGGAGACATTCTCCGTTGCCTGTCAGGGCATATCCTTTAAGCATGGCAATGGCGGATTCAATATGCACCCACCACAGTTTCTGGTCCCATTCAAGCTGCTGCTGCGGATAGCCCTTACGGTCCATGAAATAGAATATCCCACCGTATTCCTTGTCCCAGCCATATGCTATCACATTAAGGGCAATCTTTACCGCCTTGTCTATCAAGGACCTGTCATTCAAGCGCACACCGAGGTCCATCAGGAACCACATTGCTTCAAGGTTATGGCCGGGATTGATGACCCTGCCTTCAAAACAGTCCATAAGGCTGCCGTCCAACGATGACACATTCTCCACCATCATCCCGATCTCATCTTTATAAAAGACGTCGAGAACTTCATGCAGGCACACCTCGATTGTCTTGTCAAGCACGCTTTTATCTTCTATCACATCCTCTATTTCCAAGGCCATGTTACAAATGATCATCGGAAGCGAGAATCCCTTCATTGGCCTAGTGCCAGGATAGGATTTTTCCCAGATACCCTTAGGGTTGTCCTTTCTTGCAAGTATCCTGTCAAAAGTCTTTTTCGCTATTTCGGCATATTCTGGATTTCCGGTGGCCTTTGCGAGCTGAGCGAATCCCATACATGCAAAAGTATTGGAGAAGATATTGTACGGCTGGATCAGAGGCCGCCCCTCCCGGTTCAGGGAAAAATAGAAATCATAATTTCCGTCATGGCCGTATTTCTTCAGGAATTCCCCTCCCTGCAGAGCACAGTCAAGCCACTCCTCCTTTCCCCCGATACAGTTATACAGCATGGCGAACAGCCACACTTCCCTGCCCTGCAGCCAGATGAACTTATCCGTGTCATAGACACTTCCGTCCCGGTCCAGACAGCTGAAATAACCCCCATACTCTTTGTCCTGAGAATGTTCAAGCCAGAAAGGCAGGACAGAATCCATCAGTTCATCCTTATACTGCTTCGCCAACTTTTGAAAATCAATCATGATAATTTATTTTATAGATAGAAAAACAGATGGCATCCCGATGTCCGGGATGCCCTGACACACATTTAATCCGATATTGAATGTCCTTCATCGGTATCCCACCATACACGTACCGCCATACCGTCTCCCTGGCCATTGTTAAGGGACGGGTCGGAAGAATGCTGTGCATTGTCCCTGCGTTCGGCATCGCTGTAGCGGATTTTCCTGACGAACTCGTTTTTAGACGGATCAATATCAGGGTCATCGCTCTGAAGCACCGGGGTCAGTTCAGGGAAACCTGTCCTGCGACATTCCGCCCATGCCTCCATACTGTACGGATAGACAGCCAGCCATTTCTGTACGGCAATCTTCTCCAGGTTGACATCAAGACCTCCGCCATCTACCCATGCAACATCTCCGGTATTGATGTATGTCTCGTCATTGTCAGTAGAATACAGTGACGCATCCACTCCGTCACGCTCGGTCTCGAACGAAGCCCTGATGCCTTCAATGTAGTTAGCCTTTGCATCCCCGGCTCCGGCCCATTCCCGCAGGGCGGCCTCTGATTTCAAGAGGCATACTTCAGGATAGCCCATCACCTTGAATCGGCGGGTGCAAGGAAGAGGAAGTGTAGCATCGGCATTAGTGACATTGCCGCTGTTCCAGTCGGGGAAGAACTGCAGCCCGTACGGACGGGAATTGTTGTCCACATGGTACTCTATCCATCCGTCCTCGTCCGCCGCCGAGAATTCAGTGACAGGGACGCCGTTCGGGACACCGGAGAAGGCCTCCCCCTTATACACGAGGTCAGGTTCTGTCCCGAGGACATCTTTCTTCATATAATTGGCTGTAACCCCGAACCAGAGCTCCCGCCGCGGATCAGCCACGGAACTTGTGTTCTTCAGGATATTCTCCATGGTCCTGCTCATCCTGAAATCATTAAAAGAGGCTGTCTGGGCAAGAGGATGCCCCCATTTGCGGCCGATAAGGCGGAGCGAGACATTGTCGGCATTGCTTTCCATAAGGCCGTCAGCTATGGCGGCTTCCCCCTCTGCCTTCGCCTTGTCCGGATCCACATAGACTATGCGCAGGGCACAGCGCAGGCGGAGGGAATTGGCGAACTTGCGCCATTTGTCAATATCTCCGGCGAAAAAGAGGTCCGTATCCTCATCGCAGACATCCTGTCCGGACAGATTCTGCGCAAGGATTGAGGAAGCTTCGGTAAGCTCCTTGAATATGTCATAGTAAATATCCTTCTGGGAATCGTAAGCCGGCCCGTCCACCCCGAGACCGGCCTCAGAATATGGCAGGTCACCGAAAATATCTGTCATGGCAATCGTGGCATTGGCCGTAACGATGCGGAGCATCTGGACGATATTCGTATATTCCGGATGTTCGTCAAGCTCGCCCTTCAGCGCCTTGACATGCTTGAGGGCCTTGAAGTACGGATCCCAGAAATCCATCGCCCAGTCATCATTATAGGCATAACGGTCTGTCAGAAAGCTTGAGTTTGTATTGGTAAAATACTGGCAGTACTGCTGGGTGTACAGCTCTTCCGTAGTCTGGTAGCCCTCCGTGGCGGAAATATGCATAGTCCTTTCCTGAATATAAGGAAGCACGTATGCTGGGCTCGTATTCACCGCATGGCTCGGTGAAGTGTTCATCTCCTCGAAATCTCCCGTACACCCGGCAAAGGAGAAGGATGCCAGCAACAATATTGTTATTTTGTATTTCATGATCTGGTATATTTAGAATTTGACATTCAGGGAAAATCCCATTGTACGTGTAGGAGGCATGGACCCTATCTCGAACGCCTGTGCGAAATCCGACCTGGAATATGCGCTCTCCGGATTGACCGGTGCATTCTTGAAAAGGAACCAGAGGTCCCTGCCCACCGCGGAAATCTTCACGGACTTGAGAGGTGTGTTCCTCAGCCATTTCTGAGGCAGGGACCAGCCCAGAGAAAGTTCGCGCAGCTTGACATATGAACCGTCATACATGAACGCCTCCGCGACTCCCGAAGCCCCTCCGACACTGGTCCAGTAGGACTCGGCGGTGACACTTTTTTCATTTGGCATCCCGGTAGACTCCACGATACCGTCTATCACCATTCCGTCCCTGCCCTCAAGAGTCCTTGCAGAGTTCCCGTATGCACATGCATACGAATCGGTAAGGGAAATGAAATCGCCTCCGCACCTTATATCGAAAAGCGCGTACAGGGATATCCCTTTCCATCTCATCGTAGTCCCTACGGAGCCTGTCCAGTCGGGGGTGATGTTCCCTATCACCTTGTCCGTTTCCTTGACAGGGACGCCGTTATTATCTATCAGCAGCTGGCCTTTTTCATTGCGTTTGAAAGCATTTTTTGCTACAATGTCACCGAATCTTCCGCCTTCCTCTACCACCACCGACGCTATCCTGACAGACCCCAGCGTATAACGCTTGATAGAATCATACAGTTCCACGCATCTGGTACGGTTCAGGCCCCAGTTGATGTTCACATCCCACTCCCAGTCGTTTTTGAGTACAGGAGTCCCTGTGAGCATAGCCTCGAAGCCGTAGCTCTTTATCTTGCCGGCGTTCACAAGCCGGGAGGTATAGCCGGATGTAGGGGAAGTTTTAATTGAGAGTATCTGGTTGGTAGTATTCGAATTGTAGTACGTGAAATCCAGCCCCAGCCTGTTGTTGAACATACGGTAGTCGAGCCCCACCTCGAAAGACTGTGTCTCCTCCGGCTTGAGGTTGAACAGAGGATACATGTCCTGGATGGACATCTCCAGCAGGGTGGCGTTCACATCCGATCCCACTGTCCTGTATGTAAAATCGAGCTGATAAGGGCTTGTGTCGTTGCCCACCTTCGCCCATGAAGCACGCAGCTTGAGGAAATCTATCGCCTTGGGGAACTCGAACATTTCGCTTACGATGGCGCTGAGGCTGACAGACGGATAGAAATACGACCAGTTTTTCCGGGGAAGCGTAGAGGACCAGTCATTCCTTCCTGTAATATCGAGATATACCATATCCCTGTACCCGAGGCTCACATTCCCGAATACCGACTGTATCTCCTTCTGGGAATAGCTTTCGGAAGCCTGCCTGAGGTCTCCGTTAGACATCCAGTAATAATCGGGGATCTGGAATGTCCCCGCATCTCCGCTCAACCCCTCCGACAGGGAATTGTACACTGATGTACCGAGGTTTGCCTGGATGGAGAAGTCCTTTATCTTTTTATTGAAATTCAGGATGAGGTCCGCATTGTATTCCCTGTGCATGCTCCTGCCGTATGTATACTGGGTCGGCTCGTCTCCATACAGGGAATAATACTTGAAATTCTGGTTCTTGTCATGATACAGGTCAATCCCGACACGCCCTGTAAGGTTCAGCCACTCGGTAAATGTCACAGTAGCCTTTATCTGGCCTATGATTCTGTCACGTACACGCCTGTTTCCGTTTTCCGGCATGACGATACCGTATGGATTCTGGAAATCGCGGGAAAGCCCGGACCAGTTCTTAATTACGTCATTGCTGTCGAATCCGGCATTCTCCAGATCCGCAAGGACTATACCGCGCGGCATCTTTATGAACTGGTTCATAAGGCTGTACTCGCCCTGGGTCGGGGCGTTATCGACAGTCTCATGCATATAGTTCACCTTGGCCCCGACAGTAAGCCACTTGTTCTTGAATTCTGTGTTCAGGTCGTAATACTGCCTCTTGATGGAATGGTTAGGCGTATTGCCATTGTTCCTCGAATCCGTGAAGGAAAGCCTGCCGGTAATATACTCGCCTCCGGCAGAGGCTGTCACGGAATTGTTGTACGACACACCTGTACGGTAGAAATCCTTTATATACTCCGGCTGCGGCTCGAGGGCCACCTTGCCGTAGGATGTGTCCCCGTATCTGATATCCTGCCAGTGCCTGACCTTCTGCCCTGACATCCTGGCACCCCAGCTGCCACCGAGGGCGGAACCGTTCCAGATACCGTTGGACCCCTGCCCGTATATGTTCTGGAATTCGTAGATATTGTCATAGATGGTGGAGAAATCCACATTACCGTTGTATTCTATCGAAAGCGGCTGATCGTATTTGCCCTTCTTTGTAGTGATAATGATGGCCCCGCTCTGGGCGCGCGAGCCGTAGAGCGCCGCAGCATTGGCCCCTTTCAGGACAGATATGCTCTCGATGTCTTCAGGGTTGATCGATGAAGCCGCACCCGCATAATCCTGGCCTCCCCACTGGTTAGGCTGGCTGGAAGTCCCGTCATTGATAGGCACTCCGTCCACCACCCAGAGAGGCTGGTTCGAGCCGCTCAAGGAATTGAGCCCTCTCAGTACGATACGTGTCGCGCCACCCATACCGGCCCCGGACTGGGAGATCTGAACGCCCGCTATCTTTCCCTGAAGCATATTGGCGACACTGACCGCCTTGTTGTCCTGAAGGCCGTCGGCCTCGATTTCCTGCATTGCATACCCGAGAGACTTAGTCTCCCTCGATATTCCGAGGGCAGTCACTACCACTTCCTTGAGCACCTGGGCGTCAGGAATAAGCTGGATCTCCATAAATCCCTGGTCCCCTGCCTCCACCGATGCGTCTTTGTACCCGGTAAAGGAAACCACCAGGACCGTCCCATGCGGAACCGATATGGAGAATTTCCCGTCCACGTCAGTAATAGTCCCGACAGACAGGTCATCGGCGACCGCCACAAAAGCCCCTGCAAGAGGAATCCTGTTCTCGTCAATCACCACGCCTTCGAACCGGACGGGCTCCTGGACAGCAGCATCAAAACCGGCAGTCTGCATACCGGCAGCTCCTGCCGGACAGCCTGCAGCGGAAAGTATTCCCACGGAAACGGCCACCGCTATTTTCGTGAAAAATTTTTCTTTCAGATTAAAATTCATAGTACAATTTTATAAATGGAATTAATATATCCAATATTTATAATACACCACGTCAGCAAATATAAATATATTATTCAGTAAAACAATCTATTTTATTTATTATTTTTATTACAAAATTATTAACATATAAAATTATTTCTTATATTTACGATTATTAATAAATTATTTTATTATGACAGACATTCATATGGAAGAAGAACTTTCATCAAAAAGACCGCAGCTGCAGCAGCCGCTGTCACCGTCCCGGGAATCATCGCGCCGGCCGCAACCGGGATTGGCCGCAGGAACACCGCCGGAGCCTCTGCATCCACAGGTAATCTTATTGTACCTAAAGCAGAAGGTCTGAAGATCACAGGTACATTCCTTGACGAGATCTCGCATGACATCCCCCACCAGAACTGGGGCGAGATATTCGACGGGATACACGATGTAGTTGACGCATGCGCATTCCAGGCCGGGCACCTTTTCGACAGATACAAGGAATATTTCGGCATCAGGTAAGCAGAGGTCATGGCTCCACCACGAAACGAATTGCGGGATCGGCCGGCATCATACCCGGCAGGCCCCGCGAACAACACTACCAACAATTTAAATTATTTCCTGTAAAACCCTATCGACGACCACACCTGACGGCTGGCTTCCGCAGTAACATCATTCATATTCTTCGAACCGACAATCATACGGGTGGACCCGCCGCCGTCATAATTGACCGCATAGGTGCACCCGAGACCTTTCATGATCATCGCAAGCTCTGTGAGCAGCGCCCCGTGACTCTTTTCGCAGCGCCCGTCACAGATAAACAGAATCACCCTGCCGTCTTCAGTATAGCCGACAGCCGTCCTGTCCGGACGCACATCATCACCGAAAATATCATAGGGGATCATCTCGAAATTGTGCATATAGTATTCTTCACCCTGTCCGGTAAGTGTAAAGTCGAACGGGCATTTCCCGTCGTACAGGAGCACAGGGCCGGCGCTGATCGCATATTCCGGCTCCCAGTCCACAGGAGCAGAAGGAAGCTTCGGACTCATCATGGCATAAGGGTCAGAGCCTATAAGGGATGGCAGCGGCCTGTCATAATAGTATATCGCCCCTCCCGATCCGGTCCAGTAGACAGACGGCACACCGTCGGCATCTACACCGAAAATGCCTCTGGCAGCAGGATAGACACTGTTGTATTCCGGGTGTTCCGGCCTCAGGGAGCCCCTGTATGTAGTCACCATGCCCTGCTCAGAACCGCCGACCACCGATATGCCCAGACTTCCGGAAGCAAGGAAATAAGCAGCATTCACCAGGACGCAGCACTTCGGATCCTCCGCAGCCTGCTCGTCCACAGTCTTGATCCGGTCGTGAAGATTCACCTTCAGCTCCACATCCGAGGAAGTCACATCAGCCACCGCATACCAGGCATTGAAAGGCCTGCCATCAAGTGGTGAATCCGTAAAATACACTGAAACAGAAGAAGGCAGCTCCGGAGTATCGAGCCTGGTCCAGTCAAACTTGATCTCGGACGGCTCTTCACCGAGACGCCCTTCCACTATATCCTCACTGTAATATACCTCCCGGCTGTTCCTGAAATACGCCCGGAAATAATAAGTCTTGCCATAGTCCAGAAGAACATTGGAAATCACCTGGGTCTCCTTCCCGGAATTCCTCGTAAGCTTCGGACCGGCCTGGAAATTGTCTTCAATCACAGGCGTACCATCAGTGTCCCAGCAGATCCCACATTCCGGATAAGAGGTCAGGTTCTCGACGATGATGTCATTGTCTATCTCGTATTCAAGCACTACCGATACCGGTGTAGACATGGCCTCCGGCGCCAATTTTACGAAGGACACGCCGGATATATCGTCCGACGTGTCCTCTCCACCGTTTTCCGGCCCGCACGCAAGCACCAGGAATACTGGCGCAAGCACGAGAGCCGGAAATATTATGTCGCTTCGCATAGACATCTATCCAGGGAAAACTACTCGACCACCACGTAACGCTCTACTGAAAGATCAGCGATGCTCCATCTTGAATACCACCAAGGCTTTACACCTTCCCTGAACATAGCGATACTCCACAGTTTGAAACGATAGTACCTTGCGTCAGGGACTTTATCATAGTCGAACTTTATGGCAGTGGAAAGCAACGGTTTCTGGCTTAGAACCTCCTCTTGTGACATATTCGCAAGCTCCTCACTGCGGTCTGAAGAGCCGATAAGGGTCCAGTTCTTCCATTCACCCACACTGCGGTCTTTCACTTTTACGGCAGGGACACCGTTCACCGGCTTTCCTTCCCAGAAATCTACGGACTCGGTCTCTATTTCACCTTCACCGTTATAGGCATAAACTTCAATTTTTGCAGCAAAGCCATTTTTCACATAAGGCTCCCAGTACGGATAAAACACCAGAGAGGCAAGACGCATTTCCGAACCGAAGTCAAAAATCGGGGCTCCTGAATATGCAGCCACCTCATATCCCCAACTTTCCGTCAACTCTGGATTAACCATTTCATCCGGAAGGTCCTGACCTTCTTTGTTCGGCTCACAAATCATCCCCCAATATTGGTAGCTGCTACGATCGATTTTGGTGCCATCATCACTATAATCAATAGACGTAACACCGTCAAACATATATTTCGGATGAAGATTACCGTTAGGATCAGCTATCCTTGATTCTGGATAATAAAGGTCACCATAGGAATTCCCTATGAATTGGGCGACCTCCGACAGGTCAATAGCTTCAGTCGTAGTGACAACCGGTCCATTATCCCCACCCTGCTCACCATTGTCGCAAGAGTAAAGAACCATCAGGGCTACAGCCCCGAATAAAAACATCATTTTTTTCATAACTATATAAGATTAAGAAGTAATTTTTATAGTGCCAATAAATTATAGCCATTTTTCACAAACAACACGATGCAAAAATAAAAAAATTTATTTTATACAACAATGTTATTAACAAAAATTTAATAATTTTTTTATATTAAAATTATTTTAATATGAATTTTCATTATTTTGTTGCCGTTAAAAATAAAATTAAATAACATCATGACATCATCAGGACAGGCCGGCACCAACACCGGATACATCATCTTCCTTTCAGTAGCTTCAGCCATCGGAGGGATACTCTTCGGATATGACACAGCCGTGATATCCGGCACTATACGGCCTCAGAAAAAGAAGAGAACCAGAAGGTCGTAGTGGAGTATGACCCGCAGACATACATACAGAAGGGTGAACAGCGCAGCTACAACGGCGGCTACCTGTTCCTGCAGAAGATATACTATGAGCTGGGACTGGACTACATCTGCAAGAAGATAGCGAAGAAGCACAAGATGCTCAAGTATGACCTGACGAACTACTTCTTCGAGTGCGAGGAGGAAGGCGGCCTGGTACAGTTCGGACACTGCAAGGAGGGCCGTCCGCTGCCTGTCGTGCAGATGGGACTGTTCATGGACCATGACGGCTTTCCGTTGGCGATGTGCATCGAGCCGGGGAACAAGGCGGAGACCAGCACGATCAAGCCTATGGAGCAGATACTCAAGGACAAGTTCGGCCTGTCGAAGCTGGTGGTGTGCACCGACGGAGGGCTGTCGTCCTACGAGAATCGCAAGAACGACAGCGTCGGTGACAGGTCATTCGTTACCGTGCAGTCCGTCAAAAAGCTCAAAAGATATCTTCAGGAATGGGCGCTGGACTGCAAGGGGTGGCGCACGGCCGGCTCTGACAAGGAATACGACATCAGCACCTTGGACTCCAAAGAGCATTGCGAGACCCTTTTCTATAAGGAGCGTTGGGACCCCACCCAGATGTCCACTGGGGCGACGCTGGAGCAGCGCATCATCGTCACGTTCTCATTCAAGTACAAGGCGTATCTCTCTTATGTGCGCGAACGGCAGGTGAGCCGTGCAGTCACCCTGCTGCAGAAAGGGAAGGGGGTGACGTCCAAGCGCAAGAGTCCTAATGACGCCAAGCGCTTCATCAAGGCCGAGTACTGCACCGCGGACGGCGAGCTCGCGCAAATAGAAAGCTACTCACTCAATCAGGAGATGATAGACCAGGAGTCCCGCTTCGACGGCTTCTATGCCCTGTGCACTGACCTTGAGGATCCCGCACCGGATATCATCAGACTGAACGGCGGCCGATGGATCATAGAAAACGGCTTCCGCATCATGAAGACAGACTTTGACGCCAGGCCGGTCTACGTTAGGAGGGACGACCGCATCAAGGCCCACTTCCTCACCTGTTTCCTTGCCCTGCTCATATACAAGTATCTGGAAAAGAAGGTCAACCGGGGAGGCAGGCACTTCACGACTGAGGAGATAGTGGGCACGTTGCGTTCAATGGACTTCCTCAGCATTGCCGGAGAAGGATATGTCCCGGCATATACCAGAACGGACCTCACAAACCACCTACACGGCAGCGCAGGGTTCAGAACCGACACGCAGATAGTCACAAGACAGAAGATGAGGAGCATCATCGCCCAGACTAAGAAACGCGAGAAAGATGATGGCGGAAGCGACAAGCACTAGGGACGGATGGCCGAGGGACTTCGGACGGCGTAGCCGCCCGTGGCTTCGTGAACGGGAAGGGCCTGCGCTTAAGGCGTGGGAGGGATAGCACCGACAGGTGCGTACCGGCCCGAAGTCCCTCGGCCGCAGACCACGAAAGGACTTGTCTACTACAAAGTCAGAAAAAAATCCAAAGGCCCCAAATCGCCAACTCAGCGGTCTGGAGTCTTGAATTATCCTTGTTTCTACAAAATCAAAGTGTCAAAGACAGGAATTTAGACATTTCCTGAAACATATCCAAACTTTTGACGAAAAATCATTTGATTCTATACGGGGCATCGTCATACAATGTGAAACGCTTGGCCTTGCGTATCCACTTCTGTTCCTCTACCTTCACGTGCTCACGGGCATCCTGGAAGGAAATCTCCCCGCGGAGATATGACTCAAGGGTCTCGTCAGCCAGTTTAAGTCTGAATCCGCCTGACATCTCGAACTGGGGATATCTCTCGGCGAAATACCTTATAAGCTGGAGTGTATGGAGGAGGGAATGATACTGGGCTCCGGGCTTCAGCATTATCTGGTATCCATAGCAAACCTGGTCGCGGTAGAGGCCCGCGGAAGGCCTGAATGAGCAGGGCCGCATCAGCACACCCTCCTTGACCGGCAGCATATCGTATGGCCCGTGCTGTATGAACGGAGCGCCGAAATATTCGTATGGCCTTGCGGTACCGATGCCGGGGGTGATGTTCGTGTTGTTCCAGAGGCCTCCCCCCGCATACATCATGCAGGTGAACATTCCCGGTATGTCAGAGGCCGGAGCAATGGTCCATGGCAGCAGATCCTTGTTGTAATCGGAAGCATGCGCCGAGATCACGTGAAGCGGATAGCGGGCCCCGATTTCCGAATAGAAAAGATTGCAGAGCTCGCCCAGGGTGAGTCCGTGTCTGTGAGCCACCCTGGGCACGAATTTCTCGCAGTCCACATTAGGAACCGTGCCCTCGACAATACGTCCGGCAGGATTGAAGTGGTCCACGACGTACAATGCCGGGGGCTCGTCCAGAACAGCCAGAATCATCATCAGGCGCATTACATCCTTGGTATAATTGAAATACCTGACGCCGACATCCTGAATCTCGACCACGACCGCACTGAGTCCCCTGAGAGACTCAGAGTCGAAATGTATGTGATTGGTGCCCGGGGTCAGCTCCGCATCTTCAGGCCGGAAGAGGCGCTCAAGATTGCCCCTCTCCCTGAAAATGTCCCACATATACCTGTCCCCGCTGGTATCCCAGCAGTTCTGGGTACAGAAGCAGCCTACCCTGCCTTCAACAAGGGCCTTGTCCAGCTGATCCTCAAGCTTGGTCGTCCTGAATGAAAACATTATGCTCCCTCATTGATAATGCCCCTGGCAACCTCGATGACCTCATTGCCCAGGGCCACGGCACGTTCCACGGTCTTCGCCTCGGAATAGATCCTTATGATCGGCTCGGTATTGGACTTGCGCAGATGAACCCACTCCCTCTTATCCTCGAAGCTTATCTTCACTCCGTCCACGGTATTGACATCCTGGTCGGCAAAAATCTCCTGAAGCCTGTTCAAAATCTTGTCGATCAATGATTTGTCAGAGAGTTCAATCCTGTTCTTGGCAATGTGGTACTCCGGATATGTCTTCTTCAGAGCGGACACCTTCATCTTCTTATGGGCAAGATTGGAGAGGAAGAGGGCCACGCCCACCATGGCGTCCCTGCCGGCGTGTATGGCCGGATAGATGACCCCACCATTGCCCTCGCCTCCGATGATGGCGCCCTTCTCACGCATGAGGGTGGTGACATTGACCTCGCCGACTGCCGATGCGTAATACTTTCCGCCGTGAGCCTCGGTGACGTCGCGGAGCGCCCTGGACGAAGAGAGGTTGGAAACAGTCACGAGATCTCCGATGCCCTCGGCCTCAGCGCATTCCAGGATATAGTCCGCAACGCTTACGAGGGTGTATTCCTCCACGAATGGTTCCCCGTTCTCGCAGATCAGGGCGAGGCGGTCCACATCAGGGTCGACTGAGATTCCGAAGTCGGCCTTCTCGGAAACGACTTTTGCGGAAAGCTCCGCAAGGTTCTGCGGAAGAGGCTCAGGATTATGGGCGAAATTGCCGTCAGGATTGCAGTTCACGCATACGCACTCGACTCCCATTCTCTGGAGAAGCCTCGGCATTATTATTCCGCCTACGGAGTTGACAGCATCCAGAACCACCTTGAAGCCGGCGGCCCTGACTGCCTCCACATCGACGTATTTCAGTTTCAGCACCTCGTCCAGATGCCTGTCGGTAAAGTCTTCCTCCGCGATGGTTCCGATGGAATCGATGTCTGCAAACTCGAAGTCCCCGGACTCGGCGCAGTCCAGAACTGCCTGACCCTCAGCGGCATTGAGGAACTCTCCCTTCTCATTGAGAAGCTTCAGGGCGTTCCACTGCCTCGGGTTGTGGGAGGCGGTAAGAATGATTCCGCCATCTGCTCCGGAAAGGATGACGGCCATCTCGGTGGTCGGCGTGGAGGCCAGTCCGGCCTTGATGACGTCAACTCCGCAGGCTGCTATCGTGCCGCAGACAAGGTCCTCGACCATCTCGCCGGAAATGCGGGCGTCCCTGCCGACAACCACGGTGTACCTCTCCCCTGCCTGCTTCGGCCTGCGCCGGCGCAGTTCAGAACAGTATGCATAAGTGAATTTGACAATGTCAACAGGGGTCAGCGCCCCTCCCGGATTGCCGCCGACAGTACCGCGGATGCCGGAGATTGATTTTATCAATGTCATAGTGCAATCAGTTAAAGATTACTTGTTTTCAATATATCATTCAAATTTATGAAAATACCTCAAAAATGACAAATATTTCCAGTATCTTTGCGCCTCGGAAAAACTGTTTGAAGATGAAAGCTCTGCTTACTGTGCTGCTGTTGGTGACATCCAACATTTTCATGACTTTCGCCTGGTACGGGCATCTGAAACTTCAGGAAATGAAGATTTCGACCGGATGGCCGCTGATTCTGGTCATTCTGCTGTCCTGGGGGATGGCATTCTTCGAGTACTGCGCCCAGGTTCCGGCCAACAGGATCGGCTTCAACGGCAACGGCGGACCGTTCAGCATCATGCAGCTCAAAGTCATTCAGGAGGTCATATCCCTCACAGTGTTCACAGTCATCGTAACCGTGATGTTCAAGGGCGAGGCCCTTCAATGGAATCATTTCGCCGCATTCTTATGCCTGATTGCCGCAGTTTTCTTCGTATTTCTCAAATAGCTGCATTTCAATGTTTTAGCATAGGGAACGAAAAATTAAGCAGAAAAATTTTGCCGAAAAGTTTGCAATCAAGAAAAATTTGCTTAACTTTGCAATCCTGAACAACAAATGCTGGGTTCGTATAACGGTTAGTACCCAAGATTCTCAATCTTGTAATAGGAGTTCGATTCTCCTACCCAGTACCAGCAGAAGCCAATCCACTGATTCCAGTAGGTTGGCTTGTTTTTTTTGAAGAATAGTCAGCTTTTGGCGTTCAAATGTAGTTTTTCACTATATTTGTAGATTGTATGAAGATTATTCGCTCACTGGTGTCTAAGATATGGGTTCCGGCCGTCCTGGTCGGCGCGGCTTTCGTACAGGCTGTCGGGATGGATATTGCCAGGAGTTCCCGCATTCCGGGGACGGGAGCGTCGGAAGTGTGCGACACGGTAATCTACGAGAACAGGATATACACAAAGTTCCGCGATTCATACGATGCCCTCAAGGTGGCAGAGGAAGCTTTCGACTCCACGATGACAGACAGCGCAGAGGTGTTCATCTCGGCCAGGGATACGATGAAAGTCCCTGATTCATTGAAATATACAGATCCTTTCAGATATAAGTACTACGTTGCCATCAAGGACTCCCTGACGCACATTCTAGTCCGGGACTCTCTCAGAAATGCCGGCGACTCGATTGACTGGCCGAAGCTCGATTCCCTCTATTATGCGGACTCCACCGAGACAGCAATCCGCAAATTCAACGAGTGGTACGCATCCCTTGACAAGGCGGCCAGGAAGAAGTACAACTTCGAGCAGAAAATGAAGGCCAGGCAGGCCTATATGGACAGCGTGCTGAATGTGAAGGACAGCCTTATGGCCATCAGGGACAGCATACGGGAAAATACGCCGAGGATTCTGGAAACATTCGCCGTTCCCGACTCCATGTTCTACAAGAGGATTCTCACCTGGAACAAGGGAGAGTCGTTCAACGACGTCAACCTCCATCCGCTCGACACGTCCTACAACTACTGGTTCAACGACTACCCGTTCTTCCGCAATGACGTGAATGCCAATTATCTGGGAATCTCAGGCTCCCCTCTCGTGACCTACGATTTCTCCAAGCGGAAAAGCAGCGAGGGAGTATCGTTCTTCACCCCTTACGAGTCCTGGACATACAATCCGTACACCCTTCCGATGTACAACACGAAGACCCCTTACACCGAGCTGGCATATTGGGGAACCCTCTTCGCCAACGCCGAGAGGGCCGAGAACGAGCTTCACATACTGACCACCCAGAACTTCTTCCCTTCCTGGAACTTCACCCTCGAGTATGACAGGACCGGTGCGAACGGAATGCTGGAGAACGAGGATGTGGACAACAGGACCTGCGTCATAAGCACCAACTACATGGGCAGGAAGTACCTCCTTCATGCGGGCTACATCTACAACAAGATATCGAAGGGCGAGAACGGAGGAATCATCGACAATTTCTGGATAAGGGACACGACTGTCGGTTCAAGGGAAATCGATGTCAGGCTGAAGGATGCCAATACCCTGATCAAGAAGAACACACTGTTCCTCGACCAGACATACAGGATTCCTTTCAACTTCATAAAGAACATCAGGGAGAAGAAGGTCATCAGGAGGGAAAACGCCTGGAGAGACAGCGTCATTGCCACAGGCGACTCCACGGCAATTATGAAAATGGAGGAGGTCCTGGCCGAGAAAGCAGCTGAGCGCGAGGAACTTGCGACGGCAGATACCCTCGACACCGACATAACCACGGCATTCATCGGCCATACCAGCGAATACTCGACCTACCGCAGGATCTATGATGACAGAATCAGCCTCACCGACACGGAAGCGAGAAAGCTGTACAACGACAATTTCTATCTCAACCCGACCGCGACCCACGACTCGCTCAGGGTGATGAAATTCGAGAACAAGGTATTCATCAAGCTCCAGCCATGGTCTGCGGACGGTATCGTCTCAGCCCTGAACGTGGGCATAGGAGACAGACTGCTGAACTACTATCTCTTCCCTCAGGACGCATACATAATGAACCGCAAAGGGAACACTGTCTGGAACTCCGCCTACATCTACGGAGGAGCCAGAGGTCAGTGGAAGAAGTATTTCAACTGGAGTGCGGAAGGCTGGTACACCTTCCTCGGAAAGGAAATCAACGACACCGGAATAAAGGCTGACGCCACTTTCAGCATATATCCTTTCCGCCGGCACAAGCAGAGCCCGATGACATTCGGGGCGCATTTCGAGACCAGTCTCGACGAGCCGGAGTTCTACCAGCAGCATTATTACTCCAACCACTACATCTGGAACAATGATTTCAGCAAGATCAGCAGGACCCAGGTGGAGGGATACTATGACGTGCCGAGATGGAAACTGAACGTGACCGCTGCCTGGACATTGATGAAGAATCATATATATTATGACTCCAATGCCATCCCGCAGCAGGAAAAGAGCCCTGTGAGCGTGCTGAAATTCGCATTGAACAAGAACTTCAGGATCGCCGGAATCCATCTGGACAACCAGGTGCTGGTCCAGTTCTCTTCCAATGAGGACGTGATCCCGGTTCCCGCCGTGGCCCTGAACGCAAGATGGTACTGGCAGTTCAACGTCGTCAAGAACGTGATGCAGATGCAGATCGGCGCCAATGTCACATACAACACGAAGTGGTACATTCCGGGTTACAGTCCGGCATTGGGCCAGTTCTATAACCAGAAGGAAGAAAAATACGGCAACTGCCCTTACATCGACGCTTTCGTGAATGTCCAGTGGAAGAGGGCCTGCATTTTCGTGAAGGCCATCAACGTCGGAATGGGCTGGCCTATGGACAAGGCCGACTATTTCAGTGCCCACGGCTATATCCGTCCTCAGAGAGGCATCAAGTTCGGCGTCTGCTGGCCGTTCTATCTCCAGCCGGAAAAGAACAAGAGCGTAGGCTCAGCAGGCGGCGGTGGCTCATCCTCCGGTGGCTCCGGAACAGGTCTCGGAGGTTTCAACTCGGGCAGCTCGGGATCCGGACTCGGAGGATTCGGAAGCGGAAGGAGCGTCAGCTCAGGCAGACTCGGCACCAATTCATTCTGACAATGGGAAAGAAACTTCACAGAAAAAGAAGAGTCGTCTTCAAGTATATTCTGCCGCCGATAGCGGTAATCCTGATTGTGCCGATGCTTCAGAAATCTGTGATACAGGACGTTCCTTTCGACAAGGACGTAATCAGATGCGTGATTGCCGTGAACAGTGGCAATTCCGCCCTGAAATACGGAGCCGGATACAACTATGAGCTGCTGAAGCTTTTCTCCGGGCAGATGGGACTCGAAGAGGAAATCGCCTTCGGAGGCAGGGAATACCTGGACTCGCTGGAGACCGGAGTGGTGGACCTGGTAGTCGTCCCGGCATCGGACAGCCTGCTGAAAACCAAGGACTTGTTCTGTTCCATAATGCTTGCGGACAGTTCCGCCTGGGTCATAAGGAACGGGCTTGAGGCAGAGATGAGGAGCATAAATACCTGGCTTGCACATTACTTCACGACAGAGGGCCACCGCAAGGCCCTGGAGAGATTCTCCCCTTCATTCGAACCGTTCAGAAGATCAGCTTCAGGACGCCGTTACAGCATACTCAGTCCATACGACGACCTCATAGCCGAATATGCGGCGCAGATAGGCTGGGACAGGCTGATGCTCACTGCATTGGTGTGGAAGGAGTCGCAATTCCACATTGAGGTGAGGTCGCCGCGGGGAGCTGTCGGGCTGATGCAGCTGATGCCGAGGACGGCGGGACATTTCGAGGCAGGAAACCTGATTGACCCCGAAGAAAACATCAGCACGGCGGTGAAGCTCATTGACAGGCTACAGAGGATGTTCAGGAATGACGCGGCTGACAAGGAGGAACTCATGAAATTCACATTGGCAGCCTACAATGCCGGCGAGGGACGTCTCCGGGACTGCATCTCCTATGCAAAGTCGATAGGAGCACCCTGCAGCAGGTGGAACGATCTCGTGGCAATCATTCCGGACATGAGGGAGGACAGCATTCTCCAGTCCGAAAGCGTGAAGCTGGGCAAGTTCCAGGGCTACGAGACCATCAACTATATCTCATTGATGGAGGATTATTACGATGCGTTCTGCGTCATTGCACGCGGACAGTCTTCGCCGGATCCACTCGCGACACGAACAGACAAGGGAGCAGCAGCAGAAGCATTATGAGGATGTAGGCCAGCAGGTCCGCCCCTATGACCTGCAGGGCGTTCAGATGCACCGGGACAGCCGAAACGAAATAATTCGCAGGGTCGAGCTTGACGAAATGTGTCGCATTCTGGACAATGCAGAAGAGAAATGCAAGAATGTTGCCCGCCAGCATTCCCTTGAGCGCGGCGGAGGAGGCTATTCTCAGAAAAACCGCCGATATCTGCCTGTCAGTCATTCCCATAGCCTTCAGCGTACCGATTACCGAGATATTCCTGAAAAGCATTATCAGCAATGATGATATCATGTTGAAACCGGCCACGGCAACCATAAGCACCAGCACTATCAGCACGTTGAAGTCAATCAGGTCAAGCCAGGAAAATATCTGAGGATAGCGTCTTGCCGCAGAAGTGGCCACCATCGAATCGATTCCCTCCCCGAAAAGAATCTCCGCCCCGATTTCGTCCGTCAGGTACTCCATCCTGTCGGAAGAGCGCCAATTGTCTTCGAGTATGACTTCAATGGCCGACGCCTTGTCCGGATCCCAGCCGTTCACCCTCCTCATATCCTCGATCCCGGCATAGACGACAAGGTTGTCATCCGAACCGAGAATGTCGTCATAGGTGGACTCCACGGTGAACTGGCGGGCCTTGACCTTGTCTCCTATGAAGTACGTAAGCATTCTGTCGCCGGGGCCTATTCCCAGCATTGCCGAGAGCCGCTCGGGTATTTTCACCCTGAGGCTGTCACCTCCGCCCGGGATTCCCTTGAAAACGACCCCGTGGATATTGGAGCCGGACTTGATTATTCCGGCCCTGTAGACAGCAGGCACAATATGATCCACTTCGGGCATAGAGCCGATCGCCGTCTCCAGCTCCTCTCCGAGGGTCACAGGATGATCCTCTCCGATGAAATTCATATACGGTGAAGTGATCTGAATGTCTCCCGCCAGGCTTGCCACTCCTTTCCTCAGTTCATGCCGGAATCCTCCGGATACAGCCACGGCAATAATGATGACGAAGGAGGCCACGGCGATCGTAACCATCGCGGCTTTACCCTGGAATTTCATCTTTCCGGATATGAATGAGGCGGCGTCCAAAACAATGCAATGTGCGGCTTTATTGCAGCCGGGATTGCGAAGTTAGCATTTTTTGACGATATTTGTCATTTTCCGCCCTGAAAAAGGGGCATAAACAATTGATAAGGAAATGAAGAATAATACAGAATCATTGATTGCCAGGTATCTTACCGGCACAATCGGGCTCGCGCTCGTGGCTGTAGGCGTGGCCCTGTCCATAAAATCCGACCTTGGCACCGCCCCGGTCTCCTGTCCGCCATATGTGACATCCCTTACGGGAGGATTCGACGTTCTCGGCTTCCATATCGGGACCGTCGGCCAGTTCACCATCATGATGCACTTCCTCTTCATACTTCTCCAGATTGCATTGCTGAGAAGCAGATTCAGACTTGAAAGCCTGATGCAGATACCTGCCGCCCTGGTTTTCGGAGTCCTCACGGACCTGTCGATCTGGGCTTTCGACTGGATTTCGGCAGGGAGCTATGCCATGCGCATCCTGCTGATGGTTCTGTCCATCCTCATCACTGCCCTCGGCATCAGCCTGGAGGTCAAGGGAAATGCCTGGATGCTGGCCGGAGAGATGACAGATGCGGCGCTGGCTGACTTCCTCGGCATAAAGTTCAGGAATGCGAAGATAGGCTTCGACATTTTCCTCGTCGCTGCCGCTGCGGCGACGGCCTGGCTGGCATTCGGGAACCCACTCGGAGACGGCACGGAGAATGTCATCAGGGAGGGAACCCTGATGTCGGCCCTGCTGACCGGCTGGTGCATGAGGTTCACGGACAAAATAGCGGACGGGATGATTCCCGCCCGCTGGAAAAGTCTGTTATCTTGAATTCTCAAGGAACTCGAGCCGCTTCTCTGCCGACATCTTCGTGGCGGAATCCTCCGTGTATCTTATCATCATCGGAAGATATTTCTTCTCGAGCTTCACATCCTTGGCATTTCTTGCAAGAATGATGAGATTCTTTATGGCGGTCATGTCATCCGGCTTGATTTTCAAGACCTTGTTGTAGTATTTCAATGCTGTCTTACTGTTCTTTGCTACCACCAGGTAGTAGGATCCCAGGTTGTCCAGGAAGAGCACGTCCGAAGGCCTGTAGGAAAGCATCTTCTCTGAAAGCTGGCGGAAAGCCTCGAAAGAAGTCGGAGTACCATACCTGAAGAAAATGTAGCAGTACTCCTGGATGGCCGCCGCAAAGAATTCGTCATCGGCCTTCTCAACTCCCGGATATTCCCATTGCGGATGGCGGGTGAAATTGTAGTCCGCGAGGCCCTTGAGATTTGACAATGCCATATCGGGACTCTCATTCTCATAACCTATGAGGGCGGCAGTCTTCAGAAAACGGAGATCAAGCCTGTCCGGAGCCAGCTGTATTGCCTTGTCTATAGCCTTCTGGGCCTGGCCGAACAGTTCGTCATCGTAGCTGGCCACCTGGAAATAATTGATATCATTGCCGGAAGTGTCCTTGAGCGTAAGCACCGGCTTCTCGCCGAGATATTTCGACGCATCCCTCACCTCCACATTCGTGGTCTGGGACTTGTTGAAACAGTAGGAGAACCTTGCAGTCAGCATGTCCAGATCATCAGGACAGGCAGCCTCCCATTTGTTTATCAATGTCTCTATGCCTACGCCTGAAGGTCCGAGCTTGGAAACCATTGTCTCATACCTCGCCTTGAAATCCTGGCTTGAAGGCTCCTGGGCGGATGAACCGGCCGCCGCTGCCGCCAATGCGGCTATTGCAATAAAAAACCTTTTCATATCTTGTCAAATATCCATTCTGATTCTTCTGTGGAGCGGATGAAGGGAGTTGCACCGGTTGCCGAGATTCTTCACGAAACCGATCGGAAGTCCCCTGTAAACCAGCAGGAGCATTCCCCTTTCAGCCCCGGGCAGGGTCACGGCGTCCCTGTGAAGGAAGGCAAGAGCAGTCTCGCGGTCCACCTCACATTCATTGAAGGCTCCCCTGCGCAATGACAAGGACAATGCCAGATCGGCATCCGGAACGAAGTCATTGCCCTTGAACATTCCCATGGCAAGCCCTCTTGTCAATGGTCGGAGATGTTCCGTCATCGGCAGGAACATATTGACGTATGGCGGCACCGCCACTATCCGTCCGTCCTTGACTATCAGTTCCATATCCTCATCGAGAAAGTCCCTGACCCTCGCTGCGGAAGAGGCCGGGAGTCTCTGCCACCTGTCCTGATGGCGGGATGAAGAGGGAAAGGACGGCACCGCACCTCCTGTCTTGCGGAGCAGGGCGCAGTACTGGCCCTCTCCCCTGACGAAGCCGGGAATGAGCGATATTCCGGCCTCCGTGCGTATCAGTCCCTCAAAATCCGCATCAATCTCAACTATCTCTGCACCGAGCTCCTCACTGAACCACTTGACATTGTCATCATTCTCGAGGGAGTTGAATGTACAGGTGGAATAAATGAGGTATCCGCCTTCGGCCAATGAGGGCCAGACGTCAGCTATTATCCTCCTCTGGCGCGCCTGGCAGAGGGCCACATTGTCCTCAGACCACTGCGAGAGAGCTTCCTCATCCTTGCGGAACATTCCCTCCCCGGAGCAGGGCACATCAGCCACGACAATGTCGAAGAAACCCGGCATTGAGCCGAAGGCCTTCGGGTCCACCGACGTGACGACCGCCGAGGGATCTCCCCACACGGCAGCATTGTCTGCGAGTACAGCCGCCCTCTGCTTCATTATCTCATTGGAAATCAGCAGATATCTTCCCTTGCACGCAGCTCTCAGGCTGGCGGAGACATCCGTCGTCTTTCCGCCTGGAGCGGCGCAGAGGTCAAGCACCCTGACTCCGTTTCCGGAGGTCTGCAGAAGATTGTTTTCCAGAACTTTCCGGAACACGTATCCGGGAAACATCGCGGAGGAATCCTGAACGTAATAGGCTCCCGCATGGAGAAGAGGATCAAGCGTAAACGACGGCCTTTCAGAGAGATAGAAGGCATTTTCATTCCACGGCACAGCCGATTCCGCCAGATTCCCGAACATCGCCGGGGAGTCCGCGGCCTTGGCCGGGTTGATGCGGACCGAAACCGAGGCCTCTGCGGAAAGCGCATCAAGGACAACGGGAAGGCCATCCTCCCCTGCTATCCTGGCGAGATGATTCCTGAATGCCGGCGAGAAGTCCATCAGCTCCTGAATGCGGATTTGTCAAAGCCTTCCGGGAACATGGACGGGTCAATGCCCTCCGGCATCTTGCCCTCTGCCATGTCGGCCACCGCGTCCACCATCTTGTCCACCGCTTCCTGAAGCTTGGAGCCGAGCATCATCTTCATCATGAAATTGAGGTCCGCGTCAATGTCGATGTGGAAATCGGTGCTGTCCGGATTGCCTCCGTCAGCATCGAAGCATATATTCACATTGAAACTGAACGGGGCGCCATTGTCCTTATATGAAATAAGGGAGTAAGGCCTTCTTTCTGAAACTTTCACACCAACATTGAAGCCCTGCACGACGGCCGAGATTGAATCGAAGTCGGCAGTCACTCCCTGCTTCTTGTCCTCCGGAAGCATGTTCAGGAAATTGCGCATATCCGAAAACGGAAGGTAAAGCATATAGGGCGCACGCTTTACGATTCTATGCTTACTCTTGATATTCATAGTTTTACAATATTATTTCCCCCAGGTATCAGGAGATTTCCTCCACTGGGAAAGTATTTCCTTATGAGCTTCGGTGATATATCCTGTCTCGGCAGCTACGCCGACAAGGGCTGTATAGTTCGAGAGTGTATCCAGACGCACTCCAGCCTCAGCGAACCTCTCGGAAGCAAGATCGAATCCGTAAGTGAACACGGCCACCATTCCAAGGACCTCAGCCCCGGCGTCCCTCAATGCGGAGACTGCGGCAAGACTGCTCATTCCGGTGGAAACAAGGTCCTCTATCACAACCACTTTGGCTCCCTTTGGGAGCTCGCCCTCTATCTGCGAGCCGGTCCCGTGATCCTTCGGCTTCGGGCGGACATACACGAAAGGCTTGCCCATCCTGTCGGCTGCCAGCACGCCGTGCGATATGGCTCCGGTAGCCACTCCGGCAACGACTTCAGCCTCCGGATAAAGTTCCAGTGCCCTGGAAGCCAGCCAGCAGGCCACTCTGGATCTCAGCTCCGGATGGGAGAGAATCCTCCTGTTGTCACAGTAAATGGGAGAGTGCCAGCCTGAAGCCCAGGTGAACGGAGAGTCAGGGCGGAGAAGTACCGCATTGATGTCAAGAAGCGATTCTGCAAGAATTCTTTCAACTGCCATAGTCTAATAAGTTTGATAGACAACAAATTTAACTATTTTTCACGACATATTGCCCCATTTATGCCGAAATTGAGTAACTTCGGAGCGTTTTTCAAGACAATTCCGATGCACAGGATATATTTCGACAAAAGAGCCATCATCATCTGCCGCCCGGAAGAGGCCGCCCTGACTGACCCTAATGCGGTCGAGCTCCATCTGCGCAATGCGGCTGACGTTCCCTCATACATCAGCCTTTTCGAGTCCACGCCCACCCTGGACAGGATTTACATTCCCTCGGATGATCCGGAAAGCACGTACAAGGCAGTCTGCGGGGAGTTCAAGGAGGTAAATGCGGCCGGAGGTCTGGTCAGCAACCGGCGCGGGGACTTTCTCCTGATAAGGCGGGACGGGCTCTGGGACCTGCCCAAAGGCCATCAGGAGGCAGGGGAGGACATCAGCGTGACCGCAATAAGGGAAGTTCAGGAAGAGACCGGAGTGGACAATCTCATTCTGGGGGATCTCATCTGCGTCACCGACCATTGCTACAGAAGGAACGGAATCTGGCATCTGAAGCATACCTGGTGGTACCAGATGACCTACGACGCTCCCGTTGATCTGTCCCCGCAGACGGAGGAGGACATCACAAAGGCCGCCTGGGTAGCCAGATCCAGCCTGCCGCCATTCCTGAAGGACACCTATCCTTCCATCAAGGAGGTATTCACCGAGGCCAGACAGGCGTAAATTCAAAACCGGTTGAAACAAATTGCAATTTGTGTCGTATATATTGAAGATATAGGACAATACAGTTACGCAATATGAAATTATCTCAGTTTCAATTTCCAATCTCCCTCAAGAATGACATTGCTCACGAGCCTACCGGAAAATGGCGCGACGAGAGCAGGATGATGGTACTGCACAAGGACACGGGAGAAATAGAGCACAGGATTTTCAAGAATATAGTGGATTACTTCGGAAAGGGCGACACGTTCGTCCTCAATGACACGAAGGTATTTCCTGCCAGGCTTCTGGGCAAGAAGGAGAAGACCGGCGCCGACATCGAGGTCTTCCTTCTCAGGGAACTGAACCGGGAGCAGAGGCTCTGGGACGTCATTGTGGAGCCTGCCAGAAAAATCCGCATCGGCAACAAGCTTTATTTCGGAGATGACAGTCTCGTGGCCGAAGTCATCGACAACACCACCTCGAGAGGAAGGACATTGAGGTTTCTCTATGACGGCAGGTACGAGGATTTCAAGAAGACCCTCTTCAGCCTGGGCGACATTCCAGTCCCGAAATGGGTGAAGGAAAAGACGGTTCCCGAGGACAAGGTGAATTTCCAGACCATCTTCGCCGCCAATGAGGGTGCGGTTTCGGCTCCTGCCGCCGGCCTGCATTTCAGCCGCGAGCTCTTCAATATGATGATTCTCAAGGATATAAACAAGGCATTCATCACCGAGCACATGGGCATCGGCTATTTCCGCAAGGTGGATGTCGAGGATCTCTCGAAGCACAAGATGGATTCGGAGCGTCTCATCATCGGAGAGGAGGCCGCAGCCATCATAAACAAGACCAAGAAGGAAGGACACAGGGTGCTCGCGGTAGGAGTCACCGTGATGAGGGGACTTGAAACCTACGTGACCACGAACGACGAGGTTCAGCCTTATGACGGATGGACGAACAAGTTCATCTTCCCTCCTTACCGGTTCGCGATTCCGGATGCCATCGTCTCCAACTTTCACCTTCCGGGTTCAACCATGCTGATGGCAGTGGCCGCTTTCGGGGGATATGAAGCGGTGAAGCATGCCTACGAAACCGCCCTCGAGGAAGGTTACAAGTTCGGGCCTTACGGAGATGCACTCCTGATAATATAAGGTCTTGAAAATTTAAGATTCATACGGATAGCGGCATTTTAACCTTAAAAAATCCACTATCCGTTTTTTATGTGCATAGCCTTGCCTATCTTAGTGCACTGCCTTCATCCGGACCGGAAAACATTTTGCCATGATTTTCGAAAGCCCGGAACAACTTGCCGCCTGGAGTGCGGTCAACCGGATCTTCGGTTTCGCGCCGAGAACCGGAGCGGCCCTTATAGACCATTACGGTTCCCCGGAGTCCCTGTTCGATGCGGACAGGAAAGAATTGGAATATCTCCTCCGCCACAATACAGGATATCTTGACGCCATCGTGCCACAGACCCTGGAAAAGGAAAGGAGAGAACTTCAGGCCCTGATGGATGAAGGGGTGCGGATGCTCTGCATCGGGGACGAGAGATATCCATCCCTGCTGAAAGAATGTCCGGATCCTCCGGCAATGCTCTATGTCAGAAGCCTTTCCCCGCTGGAGAGCATTTTCGGAAACCCGAAGAGGATTTCAGTCGTCGGGACGAGGGACATCACATCATACGGCAAGGAATGGTGCACAAGGATAGTCTCCGCCATGTCATCCTGTCCGGCATGCAGGCCTGCCATTGTAAGCGGGCTGGCGATAGGGACGGACATAACCGCACACCTTGCCGCATTGGACAGAGGATTGCCGACAATTGCGGTGATGGCCACCGGCATAGATGCAGTATATCCATTCCGGCACGGACGCTATGCGGAGATGATAAGTTCGGCGCCCGGAAGCGCTCTTGTCACGGACTATCCCCCGGAAACCACCCCTAGGGCCATCAATTTCCTCAGAAGGAACCGCATAATAGCGGGGCTCTCGGATGCGACGATTCTCATTGAATCCAAGATCAAGGGTGGCGGCATGATGACATGCCGGATAGCCTCCTCCTATGACAGGGAAGTGTTCGCCCTGCCCGGCAGAATCGGAGACCAATGCTCGGCAGGGTGCAACGAGCTGATACGCAACGGTACGGCGGCCTGCATCTCCGAGGTCAACTCCCTCCTGGACTCGCTCGGTCTCAGGCATGGCGGCAAATGGGAGAAGGATGACATAAGGATGAAGACATACACCTTCTACAGGGACCGGGAAGGAGCGGACCCGGCCGAAAGGCTTTCCATCGTCGCGGACATAGTGGGCAGGAATCCGGACATCCGCATAGAGGACATCGCCACAGCCGCCAACATGGAATACCGGGATGCCGCCAATGCTGTCGGAATGCTCGAGTGCGACGGAATCGTAGTGACGGACCTGCTCAGGAGATGTTCCGTCAACCCGAGATTCCTCTGAGAATGATTTTTACAGGAATTTCAGCGATAATGAGAAATATTCCTCGAAGATTCCCTAAATTTGCGGAACATTTTCGACGGATCGCATGCCTAAGGGATACAAATATATAGACACTCACTCTCATTTATATGACGAGGCCTTCAGGGACGATGTGGACGAGGCTGTCTCCAGAGCCCTGGCCGCCGGCGTCGGACTTATACTTCAGCCTGACGTGGACAGCAGGGAAAGAGGCGGGATGAAGAAGCTCAGTGAGAGATTTCCGGACGTGTTCCTGAACATGGCCGGGCTCTATCCCGGCTCGGTGGACGAAAACTGGGAACAGGAAGTGGAACTTGTACGCAAGTCGGCAATGGAGGATGGCGCCGTCGCCATCGGCGAAATCGGGCTGGACTATCATTATTCGAAGGAAAGCGCCGGGCTGCAGAAAGCCGCCCTGAAAGCCCAGCTGGAACTTGCGGCGGAACTGGACCTGCCCGTCAACATACATCTGAGGGAGGCTGAGAACGATTTCTTCGAGGTGCTGGAGAGCTGCAGGCATCTCGGTCTGTCCGGGAACCTCCACGCCTTCAGCGGCAGTGTCGAGACCTTCAGGCGGATTGAAAAATACGGGGACTGGTACGTGGGCATCGGAGGCGTCCTCACCTTCAAGAATGCCAGAGTGGCAGAGAGCCTGAAATCAATACCCCTTGACAGGATAGTCCTGGAGACCGATTCTCCTTATCTTACGCCGGTTCCTTACCGGGGCAGGAGAAATGAAAGCTCATATATCCCCGTAATAGCCGCCGCCGTGGCCGGAATCAAGGGCACAAGCGTCGACGAGGTGGCTGGGGTCACTACGGAAAATGCAGAGAAACTTTTCAAAATCAAACGACAACCATGATGGACTGCACAAGAAAATCGGCGATACTCATCATCTACACGGGAGGGACCATCGGAATGAAGCAGGACCTCAACGACATGACACTGAAGCCTTTCGACTTCAGCCAGATACTTGAGGAAGTCCCGGAAATCGGCAAGTTCGCCTTCAAGACGGACACCTGGTCCTTCGACCCTCCGATAGACTCCTCCGATGTGGAACCTGCCCTCTGGCAATCGCTCGCCAGACTCATCAAGGATAAGTACGACGACTACGACGGATTCATCATACTTCACGGAACGGATACCATGTCCTATTCCGCATCCGCCCTGAGCTTCATGCTCGACGGGCTGACAAAGCCGGTAATCTTCACCGGCAGCCAGCTTCCGGTAGGAGTCCCGAGGACAGACGGCAAGGAGAATCTCATCTCAGCTGTCGAAATAGCGTCTTCAAGAGACGCTGAGGGTCATGCGACCGTTCCGGAAGTGTGCATATGCTTCGATTCCCTCCTGATGAGGGGAAACAGGACCACGAAGATCAACTCCGAGGTGTTCCGGGCCTTCTCCTCCCCGAACTACCCTCCGCTTGCCGAGGCGGGAATCAGCATACGGTTCAGCAACGAGCTGATACGCAAGCCCAACGACTGGTATCAGAGCCTCAGCATCAATACGGAACTGGACACCAGGGTATCAATTCTGAAAATCCACCCGGGAATCACCCCGCAGGTCGTGAGGAACATTCTCTGCGGAGAAGAAACCAGGGCCGTCATAATGGAAACGTACGGCGCCGGAAACGCTCCGTCTGCCGGCTGGTTTCTGGAAATACTCCGTGAAGCGGCGGATATGGACAAGATCATCGTCAATGTAACTCAATGTCTTTCAGGGAGTGTGGATATGGACATCTATGCCAACGGAAAGATTCTCGAAAATGCGGGCGTCATCAACGGATACGACAGCACGACCGAGAGTGCTCTGGGAAAATTGTTCTACCTTATGGGGAAAAGCCAGGACAACAACTGGGTCAGAGCGATGATGCAGCGCAATTTGAAAGGAGAAATATCCAAATAGTTATTGCCGAATGATTTTTTTTTGCTAAATTGCAACGGTTTTCGGATACTGTGCGCCAGTATCCGGTGCTTGCTTTGAATTTATTAAACATTAATACATTAATTATTTCAAACACACAAAAACAATTATGAAAAAGTTTTTCATGTTTTTGGCAGTTGCCGGCATAATGGCCGTTTCTGCAAACTACGCTTCCGCACAGGACGAAACAGCTACCAGCACTGAGGCTACAGAAGCTGTGGCTCCGGCTCCGGCAAACGACCTCGCGGCTCTTACTGCAGCAGCCCCTGAAGTTCCGCTTCACCAGGCTCTCAAGACCAAGTTCATCGAGGGTGGTGCAGGCTTCATGTCTCTCATCATCATCTGCCTCATCATCGGTCTCGCACTCTCTATCGAGAGGATTCTGACCCTTTCTTTCCAGAAGGTCAACACCAAGAAGCTCATCCTCGCCGTTGAGGACGCTCTTCAGAACGGTGGTCTCGAGGCTGCCAAGGACGTATGCAGGAACACCCGCGGTCCAGTTGCCGACATCTTCTATCAGGGTCTCCTCCGTTACGACCAGGGTCTTGATGTTGTCGAGAAGTCCATCGTTTCCTACGGTTCAGTACAGATGAGCAAGATGGAAAGCGGTCTTTCCTGGATTTCCCTCTTCATCGCCATCGCTCCGTCTCTCGGATTCCTCGGTACCGTCATCGGTATGATCCAGGCATTCGACGCCATCCAGGCAGCAGGTGACATCTCCCCTAACGTTGTCGCAGGAGGTATGAAGGTCGCCCTCATCACAACCGTCGGCGGTCTCATCGTAGCAATGATTCTTCAGGTGTTCTACAACTACATCCTTGCCAAGATTGACACTCTCTCAATCGACATGGAGAACTCTTCCATCGAGCTCATCGATGTTCTTTCTAACTACAAGGCAAAGTAATTGACAACCCCTAGAGAATATATACAATGAAAAATCTCGAAAAATTCTTCAAATGGCTGATGGTGGTACTGATCGTGATCAGTGTCGGCATTCTGGTCTGGGGATTTGTTGCGGGATATCCTTCAACACCTAGTCAGCCTGCCGCTACTGTAGAGGCCCTCCTCTACTGGGCTTACGCCATGATCGGTCTCGCACTTGTGAGCGTCGTTGTATTCGGCCTCGTGATTGCAGCCGTCAACGATCCGAAGAGCCTCCTGAAGCTCGTAGTCGGCATCGTTGTCGTGGCAGCAGTTTGCGGAGTCGCATATCTGCTCGCACCGGCTAGCCCTGCGATGGGCATGCTTCAGCAGCCTTCCACAGGTACTCTTAAATTAACAGATACGATATTGAACCTCACATACCTCGCAGGTGGTCTTGCAATCCTCTCGATCATCTTCGCCGAGATCTGGAGCGCAATCCGTAGTAAATAACGATTTGGGATATGGCTAGTAAAAAGACACCGGCAATCAACAGCAGCTCTACGGCGGATATCGCGTTCCTGCTTCTGTGCTACTTCCTCATGACTACTACCATGGGGTCACAGACAGGTCTTCAGCGCCGTCTTCCGCCTATGCCTGACAAAAACCAGAAAGTCGAGGATCAGAAGGTCAACAGACGTAACATCATCGTCGTGAAGATCAACTCCCAGGACAGGCTTATTGCAGGCAACGAACTTATGGATGTCAGCCAGCTCAAAGACAAGATCAAAATGTTTATCACTAACCCGACCGACGACCCTACAATGCCTGAAAAGGAAGTGAAGGAAATCGAAGGTTATGGCCCATGTGCGGTATCAAAGGGTGTCATCTCCCTTCAGAATGACCGCGGTACCAGCTACAGAGCCTATATCGCAGTGCAGAACGAACTCGTGAAAGCCGTCAATGAACTTCGCGATGAGTTCTCCAGAAAGAACTACGGTAAGGGTTTTGACAATCTTACAGAGGAGCAGCAGGATATTGTCAAGAAGTGCGTACCTCAGAACATATCCGAAGCTGAGCCTAAGGATGTTTCAAAAAAGTAATGAAGGAGGAATAGAATATGGCAAAATTTTCAAGAGGCGGTAAAAAGGAAATGCCGGGCATCAGCTCCGGTTCGCTTTCGGATATCGTCTTCATGCTTCTCTTCTTCTTTATGGTGACCACACAGCTCAGGAGCACTGAGGATCTTGTTATGGTCAAACTTCCTGAAGCATCTGAAGTGATCAAACTCGAAAGAAAGGATCTTGCCTCATACATCAATGTCGGCCCTCCTGTAAGGAATATGCAGGCAAAGTTCGGTACCGAGGCCCGTATCCAGTTGAACGACTCTTTCAAGTCAGTCAACGACATACGTGACTTCATCGCAGCCGAGCGTGACGCAATGTCAGAGGGTGACCGTCAGTTCATGACTACAGTCATCAAGGCAGACCAGGATGTACGTATGGGTATCATCACCGACATCAAGCAGGAACTCAGACGCTGCTCGGCACTGAAGATTATGTATCAGTCAAGAAGAGCAACCGAAGAATAATCCTCAACACATAATCATCAAGCGCAGTTCCACGGACGGAGCTGCGCTTTTTGCATATAAAACACTCATATCCAAAATATTCAGTAACGGAGGAAGAATTAAAAGTTTATTAAATAATTATTTGCATTATTAATGTAATGTTATAATTTTGTAAAAGTTATGTTAAGATTTTATTGTGATTGCCGAACAGTAGAGCGATTCGCGGTAATAATTCACAAATATTTATAAATAATTTTAAAAACTACCCTTAAATACCGCAAGCAGTCGCAGATGATATACGTATATCCAACCAACAAACTATAAGTATTATCATGAAAACAGAATCCATCTTATTCAAATGCGGCAGATGTGCTGCTGCAGCGATGCTTGGCGCAGTGCTATTTGCCGGTGGAGGAACTATTTCGTACGCAGAGAACCCATCTGCAGCGCAGTCCCAGCAGAATTTCAGGACCGTCAAAGGCAAGATCATTGACGAGAATGGTCAGCCCGTCGCCGGTGCCGGAGTTTTGGAGGAAAACACACGGAACGGTGTGAACTCAGACATCGACGGAACTTTCTCTCTCAAGATTTCAGATGAGCACAACATCGTGATCTCTTTCATCGGATATGAGACAGTGGTGATAAACCCTGCAGGCAAGTCCGATTTTCAGATTCAGCTGACTCCTGACAGCAAACTTTTGAATGAGGTGGTGGTGACAGCTCTCGGAATAAAGAGAGATGCCAAGGCGCTTGGATACTCTGTCAGCGAAGTCAAGGGAGCATCTCTCGTGGAAGCCAGAGAGAATAACATCATGAACAGCCTCAGCGGAAAGATCGCCGGACTTCAGGTCAGCGGAAGCGGTAACGGAAGCATGGGTTCCAGCCGCATCATCATCCGAGGCAACAACTCACTTGCCGGCAACAACGAGCCGCTCGTAGTCATTGACGGGGTCCCAATGAACAATTTCAACGGAGGCCAGAGCACCGGACAGTGGTCAGGAAGCGATTCAGGTAACGGGCTCACCGACGTCAATCCCGATGACATCGAGTCAATCTCCGTGCTCAAGGGAGCCGCAGCATCCGCCCTCTACGGAACACGTGCGGGAAACGGAGTAATAATGATTACCACAAAGAAAGGCAATGGTTCCAGAAAAGGTCTGGGCGTGACTGTCAATCAGAACATCATGTTCGAAACGCCTCTCAAGACGCCTGAAATGCAGAACGTGTATGGCCAGGGAACCAACGGAGAATATGACGCAAACGGCAATATGAGCTGGGGTCCGAAAATGGAAGGTCAGATGTATGTGGACTGGACGGGAGAAGAGCGGCCGTTCTCCGCATACAACAATGACATAACTGACTTCCTCAGGACAGGATTCTCTTCGACGACTTCCATAGAGGCAGCCCAGACGACGGAAAAGAACGCAATCAGGGCATCTGCCTCATTCACGAGGAACAAGGGGCAGATTCCGACCAACAACCAGGACAGATACAACATTGACGTACGGGACGTGCTGAACCTCAGCGAACGGGTTCAGTTGGAAATGAAGGTCAACTACATCAAGCAGAAGACCGACAATATCCCATTCCTGACGTTGAACCCGATGAACATCATGTCCAATTATCTGATGATGCCGAGAAATGTGCATTATTCCGACATGGCGGATGTCTATGACAGCGCAGGGGCGGTGAAGCAGTGGACAAACAAGGAGGCCAACTTCGTCCTGAACCCTTACTTCAACAGGTACAACAGCAACTACACCGAGAGGAACAGGCTCATCGGATTCATCTCCCTCCAGTACAAGCCTTTCGACTGGCTCACAATCAAGCTCCGCCATGGAGAGGACATGTACTGGACCGAAAACAATGAGAAGGTGCATTCCACAACTCCTTACAACAACAATTACAAGGGTCACGGAAACTTCTACGTGTCTTCCCGCACATTCAGGGAGTGCAACTCTGACTTCCTCGTGACACTGGGCAGGGACAACCTCTTCGGAAGCGACTTCTCAGCCAGCCTCAATGTCGGCGGAAACAGGCGCTACTACCGTTCACACAGCAGCTCGATGAACTCCGGCTCGCTCGCCATCAAGGACTTCTTCTCCATGGGCAACGGTATGAACCAAACCATGTCCGACTCATATTCCAGAAAGGCTGTGAACTCGATATACGGCCTTCTCTCACTCAACTACGGAAACTGGGTTTTCCTCGATGTCACCGGCCGAAATGACTGGTCTTCGACATTGCCGGCATCCAGCCGCTCGTTCTTCTATCCTTCGGTAGGATTCGGCTGGGTTGTTACAGACATGCTCAGTTACTTCAAGGTAAACGTACCTCATTGGATTACATTTGCGAAACTCAGGGTATCCTATGCAGAAGTCGGCAATGACACCAATCCATACAGGCTCACGGATACCTACAAAGTATATAACGTTACATCCGAAATCAAAGGGGCAAGCGTAAGCAACACCATTCCTCTCTCCGACCTCAAGCCGGAAAACATCAAGTCGACCGAGGCGGGCTTCGACATCAGGCTCTTCGACAGCAGATTCGGAGTTGACTTCGCATGGTACAGGAAGAATGCGACCAACCAGATTATCTCTCTCCCTATTTCCAATACCACCGGAAAGCAGACCAAGCTGATCAATGCCGGTGACATCGAGAACAAGGGTATCGAGGTTGCATTGAGCGGAACTCCTTTCAGAAACAAGAATTTCGGATGGGATATCACATTGAATTTCACCAAGAATCAGAACAAAATCAACAAGCTCCACCCGGAACTCTCCACATACGAGCTGATGTCCACAGACTTTGCCAAAGTCATTGCAAGGGAAGGCGGCAGCTACGGTGACATCGTAGGCTACAGATACAAGAGGAATGAGGAAGGTCAGAAACTTGTCGACAAGAACGGACTTCCGATACTGGAGTCAACCATCGACACCGAGAATCCTCTCGGCAACTATCTCCCGGACTGGACCAGCAGCATGGTTCACAGTTTCAGAGTCAAGGACTTCTTCCTCTCATTCCAGCTTGACTTCCGCAAGGGAGGTGACATCTACATGGGTTCTCTCTCCCGCGGAGACAACTACGGTACATCCAGGGCTTCCCTCCGCGGACGTGAGGAATGGTATGCCGGGAATGGCGGAATCGTAGCCGAGGGCATCAATCCTGACGGCGAAGTCAACACATTGGCAGTCAACCCGCAGGAGTACTTCTCACGCATCGCGAAGGCGGGCGAGGAATATGTATATGACGGAACCAACCTGAGGCTCAGGGAACTGACCGTAGGTTACAATATGCCTCGCAGGATTCTGGACAAGACTCCTTTCTCCGACATCAGGATAAGCCTCTGGGGAAGAAACCTCTGGATGATTTACAGCCATATCCCTGGATATGACCCTGAATCATCATTCAGCACCGGCAACGGAGAAGGAATAGAGCTTTCCTCATTCCCTTCTACAAGAAGCTTCGGTATCAATGTTAAATTCTCTTTCTGAGAGGGATATTGTCTGACACAAAAAGAAAATTGGAAATGAAACACATGATATGCAATGCCATTGCGGCAGTTCTTCTTTCCGCAGCTCTGGTGTCCTGCACCAAGGGCTTTGACGAGATGAACGTCAACCCGAACTCCCCTACCCCGGACAGCGTTGACCCGAACTATCTCATCTCCCCGATTATCGTAAGCTCGACTCTCGAGGTGAATATCTATCAGAGAATACACAATCTCTACAACGATACCTTCGCACAGTACTTTGCAAATGACAAGTACACTTCCAATGTCTGCGTCCCGAACGATGACTGGTCACAGGAGTACTGGAACAAGGTCTGGGGATGGATTTCCGGCCTCAATGAAGTGATCCGCACCTGCAGCGGCAACGAGAAGTATGTCAACAGCGTCCAGATCGCCAGAATCTGGAGAGTATGGATTTTCAGCAGGACTACTGACCTGTTCGGTGACATACCTTATTCAGAGGCCTGCGACGGCTCCGGCAAGCCTGCAAAATATGACACCCAGAAGGATATCTACTATGATTTCCTGAAGGAACTCACCGAGGCTTCGGAGGCCATTGACCTGAACGGTCGGAATCTCGGCACATCCGACTTCATTTTCAAGGGTGACATGGCCCGCTGGAAGGCATTCGCCAACAGCCTGAGACTCAGGCTTGCAATGCGTCTTTCAGAGGTTGACCCGGCCAAGGCGAAACTTGAGGCGGAGGCAGCCGTGAAAGCTGATGGAGGAATGCTTTCAGGCATTGAGGACGATGTCAAGATTCTCAGGAAGGAGAACTATTACCAGTTCGACGGAGGTGCCCTCTACTACTCCGCCGCCAATCTCTACAGCAGAAGCCGCATGACAATGAGCTCGTCAATGCAGAAACTCCTCACTAATCTCGGTGGCCAGCCTTTCCCGAAGAAGGACATATATACCAGCGTTCCTGACTATATAGACCCTCGCGGAACCATCTACTTCAATGTCACAAGTGAATTCACCAATGCCGGAGCAGGCTACCGCGGAAGGTGGAAGGGTGTCACTCCGGGCTACACCAAGGCTGTGGCTGCAGAAAAGGAGAACGCCTGCACCAACAACTCCCGTCTCGGCACTTATTTCCTCACAAAGGACAAGGTGAAGGATGCTGATGCCTCCTTCACAATCAGCTTCGACAGGGATCAGGTACTTATGTACTATGCTGAAATATGTTTCCTCAAGGCTGAAGGAGCCTGCAGAGGGTGGAATATGGGCGGTTCCGCAGAAGACTTCTACAAGGCCGGCATCACCGCTTCCATGAAGGAAGTGGAGATTGAGGACAATGTCATTGAGGCATATCTGAACAGCACTATGCCTAACCTCTACGGCACTACCGTACCGTTCAACGACAAAACATCCGACAAGCACAATTCACAGCTTGCCAAGATCATCACCCAGAAGTACCTGGCCAACTTCCCTGACAACAGCTGGGAGGCATGGAACGATTACCGTCGTCTCGGAATGCCGTCACTTGACCCGTTTGCGATGCCGGAAACCGGTTATGTGCTCGAGGCTGGCGCAATGGACTGGAAGGGCTCCCTCAGGAGACTCATATATCCGGCAAAGGAAAAGCTTACCAATGAGGCCAACTACAATGAGGCAGTCGCACGCCTTTCCGATGGCGACAATACGACTTCACGCATGTGGTGGGACTGCAGGACAAATATCGAAGACTAGAACCTGACTTGTTGAACGCCGGCGCAGTTCCATAAACGGAGCTGCGCTTTTTCGTCCTGTCCGGTCATTGCGGAATGCGGAAATTATGCTATATTTGTACGATAAGGTTATGCAGCATAAGACGCTGGGAAAAAACTATAAGAAATGGACACAGTTTCAAGAAGCAAAATCAAGGACCTTCTGAATGAGGCTCCCGGGAAGGAAGTCCTCGCAAAGGGTTGGGTCAGAACGAAAAGAGGCAACAAGCAGGTAAAGTTCATCGCATTGAACGATGGATCCACAATCAATAATATCCAGGTAGTGGCTGAAACGGAGAAATTCGACGAGGAGCTTATCAAGAGAATCACCACCGGAGCCAGCCTTGCGGTAAGAGGACAGCTCGTGGAGTCGATCGGAAGCGGCCAGAAAGTCGAGCTCAAGGCTGAGTCCATCGAGATCTACGGCGAATGCGACCCGATGAGATATCCGCTCCAGAAGAAGGACACCTCATTGGAGTATCTCAGGACAGTGGCCCATATGAGAATGAGGACCAACACTTTCGGAGCAATCCTGAGGATCAGGAATGCAATGGCCTATGCGATTCATACATTCTTCCAGAAGAAGGGCTTCGTATATCTCCACACACCGCTCATCACAGAGTCGGACTGCGAGGGAGCAGGACAGATGTTCCAGGTGACCACCCTGGATCTTGACAAGCCGCTTCCACGGAACAAGAAGGGCGAAATCGACTACAGCGAGGATTTCTTCGGAAAGCAGACCAGCCTTACCGTGAGCGGACAGCTCGAGGGAGAGCTTGGAGCGACGGCCGTAGGCGAAATCTATACATTCGGACCTACTTTCAGAGCTGAGAATTCCAACACCCCGAGACATCTTGCTGAGTTCTGGATGGTCGAGCCGGAAATGGCCTTCTACGATATCAAGGACAACATGGATCTCGCGGAGGAATTCATCAAGTACCTGGTTTCATGGGCATTGGAGAACTGCATTGACGATATCAGATTCCTCAACGACAAATACGACGAGGGTCTCATCGAGAGACTCAGGAGCGTGATCGGAACAGAGTTCGTAAGGCTTGAGTACACCGAGGGAATCAGGATTCTTGAGGAGGCCGCAAAGAACGGAGTCCAGTTCGAGTATCCTGTATATTGGGGCGTTGACCTCCAGAGCGAGCACGAGAGATACCTTGTGGAGAAGCATTTCAAGAAGCCGGTCATCCTCACAGGCTATCCGAAGGAGATCAAGGCCTTCTACATGAAGCAGGATGACAACGGAAAGACTGTCAGGGCAATGGATGTCCTCTTCCCGAAGATCGGCGAAATCATCGGAGGTTCAGAGAGGGAATGGTCACTCGAGAAGCTTGAGAACAGGATCGGCGAGCTCGGAATGAGCAGGAATAACCTTGAATGGTACATTGACACGAGAAGATTCGGAAGCGTGCCTCACAGCGGTTTCGGACTCGGATTCGAGAGGCTTCTCCTCTTCGTTACCGGAATGAGCAACATCAGGGATGTCATTCCTTTCCCGAGAACACCAAGGAATGCGGAATTCTAAAAAATCTTAACCCCACCATCTTATGCTCGTAATCGGAATAGCAGGCGGTTCAGGTTCAGGCAAGACCACAGTGGTCAGGGCCATTACCGAAAAACTCAGGGAAAAGGTCGTTGTGATTCCTCAGGATTCCTACTACAAGGATTCCGGGCATCTGCCGCTGGAGGAAAGGCAGCAGATCAATTTCGACCACCCCGATTCAATCGACTTCAGGCTCCTCTGCAAGCAGCTCAGGGAACTGAAGCAGGGAAACAGGATTGAACAGCCGGTTTATTCCTATCTGACCTGCACCAGGTCGGCTACCGAGACCATCACTGTCGACCCGGCCGAGGTAATCATCATCGAGGGCATCCTGGTCTTTACCTGCAAGGAACTCAGAGAGCAGATGGACATCAAGATTTTCGTGGATGCGGATGATGACGACCGGCTTATGAGGGTGATGGCAAGGGACATAATCGAGAGAGGCAAAACCGTGGAGAAGGTCATTGAGCGCTACAGCAAGACGGTAAAGCCGATGTACCTTCAGTTCATCGAGCCGAGCAAGCGGTATGCAGACATCATTATCCCTCAGGGAGGCCACAACAAGGTCGCCATTGACATAATCTCGGCCACAATAGAAAAGTCATTGCACGACAGAAATGCTGAATCGGGAAGATAAGGCGGGATTGTACATTACCCTAATCGTTCATCTGGTAATACTCATAATCCTGCTCATAAGTCAGATTGGGTTCTCTCTTCAAAGGGAGAACTCGTTTGTCATTGACTTTTCCCGTGAAGAGGAGCTGAGGCGGATGGAGGAGAAGAAGGCCTTCGACGAGAAAGTTTCCAAGAGGGTTGAGGACCTCATTGCAGGTGCTTCCGGTGTCGAATTCCGTAACGTGGCCTCGTCAAGGAACCAGACTGCGCTGAAGGATGACAGGAGCACTGATGCGGAGCAGCTGTACAAGGATGCCGAAAGGCTGGCAAAGGAGCTCAAGAATGCGCAGACAGAAAGCGATGATGACTTCGCAGCCGAGCCTGTGGCAAGGAAAGAAGAGAAAAAGGCAGAAAACAGGGCCTACAGCGGGCCTTCTGTCCTGTCCTGGCATCTTGACGGCAGGAAAGCGAGCCACCTTCCGATACCGGCCTACAGATGCTATGGAGGCGGAATGGTAACGGTCATCATTACCGTGGACAATTCCGGAAGAGTGGTTGACGCCAGGATTCAGGAAGAGACCTCATCCGACGACAGATGCCTGAGAGACTTCGCGATAAGGGCAGCCAGGCAGTCCAGATTCTCCATAAAGCAAGATGCCCCGGCCAGACAGCGCGGGGACATCATCTATCAGTTCCTGGCCCAGTAGGGCACTTCATCAGACGGATCACATTGCTGCCTTGACCAGGTCATCTATTTCGAGATAGAGACGGTAGAAGGCATTGTCACCCATCCTGGAATATCTTCCGACAAGGGCGCGGAGCTGTGGCAGCAGATATGGGAGGGTCTTCTCCCATTCAGCCTGAGAGGCCACAATCCTGTCTTTCTCCGCAGCATAGGTCCTGAACTTGCCGGCGACATCAATACGGGCAAGGAAGGCGTCCAGAGAGTCGTAGCTGTCAATGGCTGAAAGTTCATTCCTATACCTGTCGAACATTTCGGATGCGAATCGCATCTGGGTCGTCTTCTTGTTGCAACGTATGAAATAAGGGGTTGCCTTGGTGGTGTCAAGCGGCACGAACACGTCAGGGATTATACCTCCGCCGCCATATACTGTCCTGCCTCCGACAGTCTTGTAGACCTCGCTGCTGTCAATCTTGATACTGTCCCGGTCAAACATCTCCCCCTCGGCATATCGCTTATAGATATCATACTGATAATCATCACCATACGGCTTCTGGATACATCTTCCTGACGGGGTATGGAAGCGTGCAACGGTAAGACGTATCGCAGAATTGTCGGTAAAGTAGACCGGCTCCTGGACAAGCCCCTTGCCGAATGAGCGGCGGCCAACTATCTCTCCCCTGTCATTGTCCTGGATGGCCCCGGCGAAGATTTCGCTGGATGATGCCGAATTCTCATTGATCAGGACGGAGAGTTCAACATCCTGAAGCACTCCCTTGCCGTCCGCATTGTAGTCCTCCCTCTTCCTGTGAAGACCCTGGAGATAGACAATCGGGGCACCCTTCGGGAGGAACATGTCGGAAAGCAGGAGCGCCTGGTCGAAATATCCTCCTGTGTTGTCCCTGAGGTCCAGAATCAGATGATTCATTCCGCTCTCAACCAGGGTGGCCGCAGCCTCGCTGACTTCCATATAGGTAGTCCGGCTGAATTTGGAAAGCTTAATGTAGCCGGTGGTATCGTTTATCATGAAGGAGGCATCGACGCAATGAACCGGAATCTTGCCTCTCTTTATGTCGAAAGGAATCTCGGCATTGTCCCTCTTCACCAGTATCCTGACCTCTGTCCCGGCCTTCCCCTTCATTCTCCTGACCATGCTGTCCTGAGGGAAGCGGACACCGGCGATATTGCAGCTGTCAACCTTCAGGATTCTGTCCCCCGGCTGGAGACCTGCCTTCTCGGAAGGGCCTCCGGGTATGACCTCAAGCACTATGGCCGTGTCATTGGGAACATTGAACTGAATCCCGATGCCGTCGAAGTTGCCGGCGAGCTCGGTCTCAGACTCCTCCAGCTCCACAGGCGGAAGATAGACGGAATGCGGGTCGAGAGCAGCCAGGGAGGCCTCCACTGCGGCATCCGTCACCTTCTTCACATCGACCTCGTCCACGTAATTCTTCTCAACCTGCTCAAGGATGAGGTTGAGTTTCCGCCATTGGGAATAATTGCCGTCCAGTCTTGAATTCTTCTGGACAATGGAATAAACAAGGCAAGTGCCCAGCACCCCGATGATGATGCCGAGCACAGTAGCCAAAGATGTAAACTTGTCTCTTTCTGTCATCTAATCTATATCATTCACAATCAACCTGTTCGACCTCAATCCCGGACTTTCTCAGAAGATCGGGCCCGTCCTGAAGCCGATATGCGTCCCTGTACACTACTCTTCTGATTCCGGCCTGGATGATGAGTTTCGAGCACTCTATGCACGGAGAGGCTGTCACATAAAGCGTTGCCCCTTCGCTGCTGTTGCCCGACTTGGCCACCTTGGTGATGGCATTGGCCTCGGCGTGGAGCACATAGGGCTTGGTGACGCCGTTCTCATCCTCGCAGATATTCTCAAACCCGGACGGAGTACCGTTGTACCCGTCCGAAATGATCATATTGTCCTTGACAATGAGGGCTCCCACCTTGCGTCTCCTGCAATATGAGTTTTCCGCCCAAATCTCCGCCATCCTGAGATAGCTCCGGTCGAATTTCTGCATAGTGGATGCAAATATAGTTAATTTCTCTGATACAGATATCTCTTGATGCTTCTCTTCGGAGTTCTTTCGAAATCTTCAGGAAGGAACTCGATCTTGGAAATCTTCGCGTAGTTCGGAATCTGCTTGTTGATTTCCGGAAGAGCCGAATTGATCCTTTCCTCGAGCTGATCCTTCGAGAGTCCGTCGAGCTCTGCCTGGTGGTAGTCCGGGAAGATGAGGGAGACGAGATTGCCATTGTCCTCGATGACCAGTGAATCAACGACATAATTGACATTGTTGACCACAGCCTCTATCTCCTCAGGATAGATGTTCTGTCCGGAAGGGCCGAGAATCATGCACTTGGAGCGGCCTCGTATGTACAGGAAGCCGTCCTTGTCGATGATTCCCATATCGCCGGTACGGAACCAGCCGTCATCTGTGGTCACCTCGGCGGTAGCCTGCTCGTTCTTGTAATATCCGAGGAAGACATTCGGTCCGGAAACCTGAATCTCGCCCGGTATGTTCTCAGGATCAGAGGAATCGATGCGGACCTTCATATTCATCACCTCGCGTCCGCAGGATGTAAGCCTTGCCTCCTTCCAGTCAGCATAGGTGATGATCGGGGCACACTCGGTCATTCCGTAGCCTACAGTGAGAGGGAAGCCGATTTTCTTGAAGAACGCCTCAACCTCAGGATTGAATGCGGCACCGCCGATGATGACTTCGTAGAAGTTGCCTCCAAATGCGGCGGTAAGTTCCTTGAGAATCTTCTTCTGAATCACCTTGTCGATGATAGGAAGGCTCATTATCATCTTGTTGCGGTCGATGATAGGCTTGAGCTTGGACTTGTAGACCTTCTCGATGATGAGAGGGACGGCAATGATGATGTGAGGCTTGATGTCGGCGAAAGCCTGCATGATGATCTTCGGGCTCGGAACCCTGGTGAGGAAGTGGACGTGAGCGCCCACGCTCATCTCGAAGAGGAACTCGAACATCAGGCCGTACATATGCGCAGATGGAAGCATGGACACCACCTCGGACTGGTTTCCAAGATCCGGCAATGCCTGAACGTGTGCGAACTCCATGTTGGAATAGAGGGCACGGTAAGGAATCATCACGCCTTTGGAGAAACCTGATGTACCTGAAGTATAATTGATCACAGCAAGTTCATCAGCGCTGTCCTCATAATAGTCAAGGTCGTCAGGGCCGAAATTGTTCGGATACTTCTTGCCGAAACTCTCATTGAGATGCTCCCTTACGGCAGATATCTCGGATGTCCTGGAGTACAGGAAACTGAAATTGTTGATCTGCACCACGACATAAAGTCCCGGCATCTCGGCCTCGGAGAGATTCTCCCAGATCGCATCCTCCACGAAAAGCGCCTTGGCCTCGGAATGATTCACGAGATGGTGGATGTTCTCCGGCTTGAACTCGTGAAGAATCGGAACAGGAACTGCTCCGTATGTCAGCGATGCGAGGAAGGATACTCCCCAGTTCGCCTGGTTCTTTGAACATATGGCGACCTTGTCTCCCTTCTTGAGCCCACACTGCTCGAAGGCAATATGAAGTTTGGCGATTCTTCTGGCCACATCCCTGTAAGCGAGATCCTGACCCTTGTAGTTGGACAATGCAGGACGGTCCCAGTTAGTCCTGAAACTATTCTCCAAGATTTTGTTTACTGAATGAAATTCCATATTGATATTCTAGATTATTTTGTCAATCTTATGGTTCTCTCCTTGCCGTCGAGGCATACTGCTGTGACACTTCCTTCCCTGGCCGGCCTGATTTCGGCATCCGGACGGATTCTCCTGTCCCCGTCAGCAGGAGAAATAGGCTTCCCTCCCTCAAAAGGAACAATGTATGCCGCAATTGAAGTTCTCATTATCCAATATTTCCCGTCTCCGGCTGACAGCAGTTCAGGCAGCTGCTTCACTGTCTCACCGAGATCGGCACCGCGCCACCACTGCCTTGGCTTTCCATCGGGAGAATACATGCCGACCCTGTTGCCCGGATGGATGAGGACCACAGTCTTTCCTTCACCCGTATCATAGACCGCCGGTCCCAGAAGAATCTTTTCCTGAAGCTTGACCGGAAAAGGGCGGACATATCGTCCGAGCCTGTCGATGAGGATGAGACGGTCACCTGCGGCAAGCATGAACTGAATCTTTCCATTATTGAAATAATCCACCTCGGCAACTGCTCCGCATATCGGTTCGCCAATCGGCACACCCCACAGGCTCTTTCCATCCATCTCACTGAGTACCAGGTAGTTGTTCTTATTCTGCGACAATCTGTTCTGCCTGCCTGTTCCGCAATTCTTCACAGTGAACGGACCGCCCGGCACAATGATGACGGTATCCCTGAGCATCGAATCGATATTCCCGTCCCGGAGAGCTGACCTTACCCTTGATACGTCGAGGCGGAATCTGTGTCCAGAACCCGGATACAGGCTGAACGAAACAGGGCTGAACGTGATTCCGGACAATGCCTTCACCGCACTTGCAGCCAGGCCTTTGCTGAAATAGGAAACGGCCCTGTCCCCGGTCATTGCGAAATAGGAAATGAATGCTGCTCCATCCTTCCTGAGGATATCCCCGCTGCCGCATCTGTCAAGGAAACCGGACAGGGAAATGCTCTCCGCTCCCCTCTTGAAATGCCCCAGTGCAGGAGCGCTGCCGAATACAAGCCAACCGTCCGAATACATTGCCAGAGTGTCGGATGAGGCGAAAAGCTTGCCGAAAAGCAGGCCGGGAAAGGAGGCGAAATCAGTGCGGAGAATCTCGCCATCAAATTTCCTGTACTCCGCCCCGTGCTGGAAAAGAAGTTCCGGAGACGGATTGGACACCTTCAGGGCTATTGCCGGAACAATGGAATCACCGACAGGGACTCCGGCCACTGACACTTCCCTGATGCCAAGGCTGTCTGCCCAGCTTTCAGGGTCACTTCCGGTCTGCCTCCTGGCAAGGGTGGACAGATATTTATAGTCCTTGAGACCGCCGGATGCATCCAGATACCTTCTGTATGCCGCAATATAGGCTTTGAAATCAGATATTGACAATGCCGAGGCCCAGGCTGAACAATCAGGCAGGAATGAGAATGCCGAAATCGGCTCAGGCTTCAAATCCGTGAACACATTTGCATAATCCGAAGCCAGGCCTGTGCTGCAGGAAGCTCCGGAAAGGCTGACATTGCCATTGTCCGGATTGTCGACAGAAGCCCCGCTCCAGCTCGAATAACCCGACAGGAAACCCGCAGCAGTCCTGTATTGCCCTGATAGAAAGCAGGATGACAGCTTCTTTGAATAATTATGGTCGAAATAAAAGACATAATCCCCCTGAATGTCGGAAGCCAATGCGGCAAAGTCCCTGTTGTCAAGGATCGATGAGCCACTGTCGATATGTCTTTCAGCGGAGTGGACGAGAGATTCCGAAGGAGAGGCCAGCAAGATGCAACCGCCATCGAACTGCGTCTCATCCGAGCGCTCAGCCTGCCTGAAAGCCAGATAGACCGAATTCGCCGAGGCCAGTGCACGGAGACTGTCAGCCGCCGATGCGATGTCATCCATGTTCCGGCCTGCCCTGCAGCAGAGAAGGGGAATTGCCTTGCCGCTGAAATGCAGCGAAATGCAGAAAGGCGAGTTTCTTGCCGGACCAAGATCCCTGCCCGAAGTACGGGAGGCCAGCATTGAAATGAATGTCCTGAAGGAATCTGAATCGCCGGACAGCACTTTGCCGAACACGTATGAGCTGTCAGCCGCGATACCCAGTCCCCTGCCTAGATTCCGGCCTGAAAAAACCAGGGCGGCGTCAGAGGGCACGGCGTTGAGCACAGGATGCGCCGAAGAGGCCCGGGAGCGGAGAATCTCATAGGAAATCTCCTCCCCGCCTCCTTCATCGGAATATAAAGTCGCCACAGCCGCAATAAGCCCCAAAAACAGGACGCACAGAGCTGCAACACAATAAATTAATGCTTTCCTGCTCATATTTCACCAAATAGAGAATGTGGCAAAGTTTACATTTATGTGGCGAAACACACAAAACGCAAATATACATAAATATTTGGCAAAGGATGAAGGCAAAGAATCATCGTGCTACCTTTTAGATAGCAAAAAGTGTAAATATGTCGAATGACTCGACCTTTTGAATAAAATATTATCCTAAAAGCTATAAAAACGCAATCAGATTCTGCGCGTGGAGATTCCTGGAAGAATGGACTCCAATTCTGCCAGAATATCATTGACATCGGTGCGGACACGCATTACCAGCAGCAGGGTGTCATCGCCCGCAATCGTGCCCATCAGCTTATGGGAAAGCGAATTGTCAACCAGGGAGCCTATCATGTTGGCATAGCCGGGATTGGTCTTCATCACGCACATCTGCCCCGAAAACTCGATGCTCTTGACTCCGGACACGGTATCAGACCCGTAAGAGACAGGATGACTGGTAATCAGATCGTTCATCAGTCTCATTTCCGGAAGTACATAATAATAACCCCCGACCCCATCAGGAGTCTTGGAAACTTTAAGAATCTTGAGATCCCGTGACAATGTCGCCTGAGTTATCGAATAGCCCTCATCCGAGAGCTTGTCGAGAATAGCATCCTGATTATTGACTTTATTTGAAGCAATAATCTCCCTGATTTTCTTTAATCGGTCTTGTTTCGGTTGCATAGTTTCAGTATAATCATTCAACAATCTGCAAATTTATTCAATAAAAATAAAAAGTCAAAGAAAATCAGAAAAAATTCATATATTTAAAAGAAAAAGAATAAATATGAAAAACAGTCTCGCAATCATCTTGACATTTATCGGACTTTCGTTGACAGTATCAGCCTCAGACCTGCCTGAAACCGTACTTGTGACAGGTCAGGAACAGCACGTTCAGGGCATCGCCTACGACAGTGCCGAAAACTGCATGTACATGTCATTCACGAGCCGTTTCGTAAAGACTGACATGCAGGGCAACATCCTCGCCTCCATCGACAGGATACAGGGACATCTCGGAGCAATGACATTCAACCCTGAGACCAGGAAAGTATATGCCTCGCTCGAATGCAAGGACGACGAAATCGGAGCAGGAATAGCAAAGACCCTCAATGTCAATACCGTAAGCCGTGCCGACAGCAGGTTCTTCATTGCCATAATCGATGTGGATCGTCTCGAGGGCATCGGAATGGATCCGGAAGGCAATGAAGTTCTCAGGACAGTCTGCATCAAGAAGGCCGTTGAGGATTATGCATTCCGCAGCAAATCGGGAGATTTCGAGCACCGTTACGGATGCTCCGGCATCGACGGGGTAACCATAGGACCGGCAATAGGCAAGCCGGAAGCGGCAAGGTACGGGAGGCGCAGCGCTGGAAAGCCGGCGGCTGATGAGAAATATCTCTACGTGGGATACGGAATCTACGGCGATACCGACAGAACTGACAACGACTACCAGGTCATACACAGATACAGCCTGAAGGAACTTGAGAAATACGCCAGACCTGTAATCTTCGGCGAGACGCATCATGATGGCCCGGAAAAGCCGGAAAAAGAATACTTCCTCCGCACCGGAAACACAAACTACGGTATCCAGAACTTCGCCTACGACGAATACACGGACTGCTTCTTCCTGGCCGTGTACAAGGGCAGGAAAGCGGATTTCCCGAATTACAGCCTGTTCGCCTTCAAGGCATTGCAGCAGCCGTTCAAGGCTGCCCTCACAGGCGGAAGGGACAAGAAAAAAGTACTCCAGCTGAGTCTGGTAAAACCAGAGGAGCCATATTTCATCAACCCGTCAGTGGACGAGACGACAGGAATCACAGGCTGGCGGTTCAGATGGGGATCGACCGGACTCTGCCCTCTCGGAAGGGGCCTGTGGTACATCTCGGAGAACGGAAAGGACAGGGAGACTGGCAAGGAATATTGCAGAGCCCGGCTCTACCGGTGGAGCACAAAACCGGGAGAAGCCTTTGTCCCTGCGGAATAGTCCATCAATATCTGTTTCAGCTCCCCGTATGAAGGCATATCCTTGTCCGAGAAAGTGCGGACAATTCTGGCATTGCTGTCTGAAACATATATCCGGGGAATCACGGACGGAGCGAAAAGGCTGTATATCTGCCGGTCAGGCTGAGGTGAGAAAGGCATGGTAATACCGTTGGCGGCCCACCAGGATGATATGGAGGCCTCGTCCTCGGCCCTGCTGACAAGAAGGAAGAATACTCCCTCGACATCATCGTAGAGCTGCTGGATTACCGGAAGTTCCTGCCTGCAGTCGGCGCAGCCGGTATTGAAGAAGACGATGCAGGAAACTCCGCCCTTGAGATCATCCGGCACACAGACTGTACTGCCGTCATTCATTACGGCCTGAAATTCAGGGAGTTTATCCCCCACCGCCAGTCCTTCCGAACCGTTCCGCCGGTCTCTTACACAGGAGATGGACATAATGCCCGTAAAGAATGCCGCAGCGAGCATCAACATTGTTTCTCTTTTCATCACGCAATTATTATTGACACACAAATATAGAAAAGAAAGGGCATCGGCGCATTGGCAATTTGGATTTTTTGCGTAATTTCGTGCGCTGTCAGGTTCCGCACCCCGTGGAGCCGATCTTGAGAATGCGCTTCAAATAACGAGAAATTGTAATGGAAGAGTTCAACAACAGTCCCGAGCCCCTCATCTCGTTCCGGGATGCGGACATAATGAATACGGAATCCGCCGTCATCTACGGTCTCAATCTGAACGTATACCGCGGGGATATGGTATATATAGTCGGGAAAGTGGGGACAGGCAAGACATCCATCATAAGAACCCTCATTGCCGAGAACAAGCTGGGAAAAGGAAGCTGCAGGATTTGCGGATATGAGGTCAACGGCATAAAGGACAGGGACATACCTTACCTCCGCAGAAAAGTCGGAGTGGTATTCCAGGACTTCCAGCTTCTTATGGACAGGAGCGTGGAAGAGAATCTCGAGTTCGTCCTCAAGGCCACGGGATGGAAGGACAGGGAGCTGGCAGGCAAGAGAATACAGGAGGTTCTCGAGAGTGTCGGGATGACACACAAGGCCCATAAGATGCCTCACCAGCTTTCCGGAGGAGAGCAGCAGAGAATCGCAATCGCAAGATCTCTTCTGAATGATCCCGAGGTAATCCTTGCCGACGAGCCGACAGGGAATCTCGACAGCGACACTGCCGACGGCATTCTCAAGCTCCTGACAGGAATCAACAAAGAGAAGGGAACCGCCATAGTGATGGTAACCCACAACCAGTCTATATACGAAAAATACCCGGGCAGGGTACTTGTCTGCAGGGACGAGGCCTGCATTGAAATGAAATGACGAGGAAAGAAAGATACGAAGGCATTGTGTCCTGGTTCGAGGAGAACATGCCGGTTGCGGAGACGGAACTGCACTTCGGAAGCCCGTTCCAGCTGCTCGTGGCCGTCATACTTTCAGCACAGTGCACAGACAGGAGGGTGAACATGACTACCCCGGCCCTGTTCGAAGCCTACCCCACACCGGAAAAGATGGCTGCCGCCGGCTTCGACGACCTCTTTCCTTACGTCAGGAGCATATCCTACCCTAACAGCAAGACAAGGCATCTGCTGGATATGGCAGCCCAGCTGATGGAAAGATTCGGAGGGGAGGTGCCGTCAGGAATTGACGAGCTGATGAGTCTGCCGGGAGTAGGAAGAAAAACCGCAAATGTCATTGCTTCAATCATTTACGACAAACCTGTCATTGCAGTTGACACTCACGTTTTCAGAGTCTCGCACAGGCTTGGATTGTCGGACGGCAAGACTCCGGAGGCGGTGGAGAAGGATCTGGAATCGCATATCCCGGAGAACCGGAGGGCCAGGGCCCATCACTGGCTGATTCTCCAGGGCAGGTATGTATGCACAGCGCGCAAGCCATCCTGCGCGGAATGCGGGCTGAAGAGCTGGTGCCGCGAATATCAGAACAATGATAAAATAAATGGAAAACAAAAGAATCTTGATTGTGGATGACGAAAGCGACATCTGCGAGATCCTCAGGTACAATCTGGAAAAGGCCGGATACACGGCCGACATAAGCCTTTCGGCCGAGGACGCCCTTCTGCGCGGGCTTTCATCCTACGACCTCATCCTTCTGGACGTGATGATGGAAGGCATTTCCGGATTCCAGATGGCCGAAATGATGAAGAAGAATCCCGGGACGGCATCGATTCCCGTCATTTTCATAACGGCCAAGGACAGGGAGGAGGACGTGGTGCACGGCCTCGAGACAGGAGCCTACGACTATATCAGGAAACCGTTCTCAGTGAAGGAGGTAGTGCTCAGGGTAGGTTCCGTATTCAGGAAGGTCGCGAACCAGTCGGAAAGGACTGACACCATCACCCACGGCTGCCTCAGCATCGACACAAACAGCAAGAAGGCCTTCATCGACGGGAAAGGGGTGGATCTTACAAGGAATGAATTCGAGATTCTCCTGCTCCTTGCCTCCAATCCGGGCACGGTATATTCCAGGGAAGAAATCCTGAAGAAGGTCTGGCCCGAAGACGTGATTGTCATAGGAAGGACTGTCGATGTCAACATTACACATCTCAGGAAAAAGCTTGGAGATACGGCCGGGAAATGGGTGACCACCCGCCACGGATACGGATATTGCTTTGAAATCCAATGAAAAAGACGGCTGCAGTCACCTCCCTGGGAATGAATCTGATGATAACGGTAACATTGCTGTTCGCATTGTTTGCCGGAACCTTCATCATTTTCCAGTACTCCAGGGAGAGGTCTTACCGCATTAACCTGATTGACACCAAGCTGCAGGGATTCAACAACGATATCCGCATACTTGCCTCGAAACAGGACACCGCCGGATACCGGGAAATCGCCGTGCGGGAGGATGTCAGGGTGACTGTCCTGGACAATGCCGGCAGGGTCAGGTACGACAGCATGGCCGGTGAAACGGGGAGCCTGCCGGATCATTCCGGGAGGAAGGAAATCCGGGAAGCCATGGAGACCGGAAGGGGCTTCAGCCTGAAACGTGAATCGGAGACCGTCGGCGGACTCTGGCTTTATTCGGCGACAGCTTATCCCGAAGACGGAATCATCGTAAGGACAGCCCACAAATACGATGTAAACCTAGCGAACATGCTGGTTTCCGACAAGGGATACCTGTGGACAGCAATCCTGCTTTCAATCATACTCCTCTTCATCTTCTATCGCCATATCAGACGCATCAGCCTCAATATCACCAATTTGAGAAAATTCGCAGGACTTGCCGCATCCGGTCAGGACCTCAGCAATTCCGACATCCCCTTCACAGACGACGAGCTGGGTGGCATTTCCTCCGAGATAGTGCATCTGTACGCGAAGCTTCAGAACAGCGAGGACGACAAGACCAGGCTCAAGAGGCAGCTGACCCAGAATGCCGCCCACGAGCTCAGGACGCCTGTCAGCAGCATCAGAGGATATATCGAAACCGTTCTGGACAATCCGGACATGGACCGGAAGACAATGCAGGGATTCCTGGAGCGCTGCCGCGCGCAATGCGAAAGGCTCGGCAGGCTGACGGACGACATCACCACATTGGCCAGAATCGAAGAGGCCGGCACATCTTTCGAGATGGAGACACTGGACATCAAGGAAATGCTGGAGGAACTTGCAGGAGACGCATCTTCAAAACTGCAGGAAAAGAAGATGAAGCTGCTCATTCTGATCAGCCCCGGAACTCTCGTGAGCGGCAACCGCCACCTCGTCCAATCCATATTCAGCAATCTGATTGACAATGCCATAGCTTACGCCGGAGAAGGCACCTCCATCACTGTCCAATGCCGCAATCAGGACAGGGAATGGAACCATTTCATCTTCAACGACAACGGTTCCGGTGTACCGGAAGAGAATCTTGGACATCTCTTCGAACGGTTCTACAGGGTGGACAAGGGACGGTCGAGAAAATCTGGAGGCACCGGGCTCGGACTGTCAATCGTAAAGAACGCCGTAATGCTCCACGGCGGCAGGATAAGTGTCAGGAACGGAGAAAGCGGCGGTCTGGAATTTGCATTCTCTCTTCCCCGCCCTAAAAATCCTTAAGAGATGGAATTTCTGATTTTCTGCATCATAGCCGTAGCGCTGGCTGAAGTATATGTCTGGCATGCCCATATAAGACATCGCCGGATGGCATGGAAACTGGTTTACTGGATACCCTACGCATTCCTGCTCGCATCAATGGTATGGATGTCCTACTCGAAGATATCCATCTGGAAGATCTACACCCTGTCAGGCCTCATCATAGCCTTCTTCGCCCCGTTCACTGTATTCGCATTCTTCTCGTTCACAGGCAATTGCCTCCACAGATACACCAGATGGGGCAGAAAGGCGGGCATTGCCGCAGGCCTGGTCTTCGGGGCAATGACCCTGGCTGCCGGCATCACCGGCCTCACATACGGATGGAAGCACATTGTCGTCAGGGAAACGGAAATCCGTTCCGAACGCCTTCCGGAGTCATTCCGGGGATACCGCATCGCCCAGATCTCCGACCTGCACATAGGCACATACAGCTATGCCCCGGAGAAGGTAAGGGAAATAGTTGACAGCATCAATGCCCGCAGGCCGGACCTCATAGTCTTCACCGGAGACATCATCAACATTTATCCGGAAGAGCTCGTCCAGTTCACGGAGGAGCTGGACAGGCTGGAGGCACCGGATGGAGTCTATGCCATAATGGGGAACCACGACTACTGCGGTTATGCCGATTATACCCCTGAAGAGCAGGACAATGCGATATCGAGACTCCAGAATCTGGAGAAAGAGGCCGGTCTGGAACTCCTGCTCAACAGGAATGTCATCATCCGCCGGGGAGCAGACAGCCTGGCCCTGATAGGCATCGAATATGCGGGACAGCCGCAATTCCCATGCAATGGAGACGTTAAGCTGGCCTCCGAAGGCCTTCCTGAAGGCATTTTCAAGATATTGCTGTCCCACGACCCGTCATTCTGGCACTCCGACATAATGCCTCAGGCCTCTGCGGACATAACGCTTTCGGGCCATACCCACGCAATGCAATGCCGAATCGGTCCCTTCTCCCCGTCGATGTTCCTGTTCGACGAATGGGGAGGGCTGTATGAGAAAAACGGGGTCAAGATTCATGTCAATACCGGAACAGGCAGCAACATCCCTTTCAGAATCGGGGCCTGGCCTCAGATCGACATACTGACACTCGAAGGCTGCGCAACAGAATCTTAACATTTCCCAAACATTCAAATAACACGATTTGCCGAAATTTGCTGCCTGAAACACAATAATTTATGGACAGCATCTATCTCGGTTTCACAGCCTTCCTCTTCGTTCTGGCCGTCTTCGACCTGATCTCCGGAGTCAGCAATGACGCGGTAAACTTCCTCAATTCCGCCATCGGAGCCCGCGTGGCCACATTCAAGACCATAATAATAGTGGCTGCGGCCGGCGTATTCCTCGGAGCCTCGATGAGCAACGGAATGATGGAGGTTGCAAGACACGGAGTCTTCCACCCGTCAATGTTCTCATTCCGGGAAGTGATGTTCATCTTCCTCGCGGTGATGATATCGGATGTCATTCTCCTGGACGTGTTCAACACCCTCGGCCTGCCGACATCCACGACAGTGTCAATGGTATTCGAACTCCTCGGAGGAACATTCGCGATGGCTCTGGTCAAGTCATTCTCGGACCAGGGAGTCAACATGATGGAGATGATGAACACTGGCAAGGCGCTGTCGATGATAATCGCGATTTTCGTATCGGTGGCAATCGCCTTCTTCTTCGGAACCGTTGTCCAGTATATCGCCAGGCTCGTTTTCACATTCTCATACAAAGGGCCGGGACTGAAATGGAAAATCGGCATTTTCGGAGGGCTGGCCGCAACCGCCCTCATATGGTTCATGCTCATCAAGGGCCTCAAGAACGTGGCCTTCATCAGCCCTGAGACCCTGGGATGGATACAGTCGCACGGATGGCTCATCTGCCTCTGCTGCGCGATTGTGACGGGAATCCTGTCCCACATACTATATCTGCTGAAGGTCAATGTCTTCAAAGTGCTGGTCCTGCTGGGCACATTCGCATTGGCAATGGCATTCGCAGGCAATGACCTCGTGAACTTCATCGGTGTGCCTCTGGCCGGACTGGATGCATTCAGGGACTTTACGGCCAATGGCGGAGGCGATGCTTCCGGCCATATGATGTCTGCACTCGACGGCCCGGCCTCGACTTCCCCGTTCATTCTCATTGCGGCAGGAGCGATAATGGTCATCTCCCTCGCCACATCCAAGAAGGCCTTCAACGTGGTCAACACTTCGGTAGGCCTGTCGAAGCAGGGAGACGGAGACGAGATGTTCGGTTCATCCAGAGCAGCCAGAGTGCTGGTCAGGGCTTCAATCAATGCAGGTACAGTGATTTCCGGATTCATCCCTGAGAAATTCCGCAACTGGGCGGACACCCGTTTCAAGAACAATGAAGTACTCCCGGAAGGGGCAGCGTTCGATGAGATCCGGGCAACCGTCAATCTCGTCCTCGCCAGCCTTCTCATTGCCCTGGGAACATCTCTCAAGCTGCCTCTTTCCACTACCTATGTGACCTTCATGGTAGCGATGGGAAGTTCCCTCGCCGACAGGGCCTGGGGAAGGGACAGCGCCGTATTCCGCATAACAGGAGTAATTTCCGTAATCGGAGGATGGCTGATAACAGCCGGAGCCGCCTTCATTCTCAGCTTCCTCACAGGTCTTCTGATGTGCGCCGGAGGAATGGTGGCAGCCGGACTGCTCATAGCCCTCGCCATCTTCCTGCTGATAAGGAGCCACATAGCCTTCACCCGCAGGAAAGCCGAGGACAAGGGAGACATGCTTTTCGAAAAGATAATGTCATCCGAAGACAAGAACGAGTGCCTCAGCCTCTTCTGCTCGCATTATAACAAGAATGCGGCTTCCTTCCTGGAATTCGCCAATGAGACATATCTGAACATCACCGACGGATTCGTATGCGAGAATCTCGGGCTGCTCAGGAAGGCCACCTCCGGACTGAGAAAGGAGAGGATGGAGCTGAAACAGGTAAGGAGGAAGGATATGCTGTGCATCAGGAAGATAGACCCGGGAATCGCCATTGAGAAGAACACCTGGGTTCATCTCGGGAGCAACAGCTGCGAGGATATTCTCTACTGTCTCAGAAGAATGTGCGACCCGTGCGAGGAACACGTCGACAACAACTTCGCCCCGCTTCCGGAAGAGAGAGTCAAGGAGTTTCTACCGATGAGGGACACCCTGCTTTACCTACTCAGGAGGGCTGCCGACATCATTGCCACAGACGACCTCAGGGATATCGAGAAATTGAGGGAGCAGTGCAGGGAGTTCAAGGAAAGCGTTTCCGAACTGCGCAGCAGGCAGGTGGACAGGATGCAGTCGGAGCAGGAGAACATCACGGTCTCCTACGTATATCTGACAATGCTTCAGGAAACCCAGGAGATTTCGAGCGGCATCCGCCACCTTCTCAGGGCAGCCGGCCACTTCTCGGAAAAATAACTTGGAGTATCCACAAATATTTCATAGATTTGTGTCAATGCGGGCAGGCCGGGAAAACGGTTCTGCCCTCACTGAAATAAAAGACACAATATGGATTACACTAAGATGGTGGCCGACGCCAGGGATGCGCTGTTCGAATCACTCCCCGAGTTCGACTCCGACAATGAGAAAGCACGCGCTCTGGTAAAAGACGCTTATGAACTGGCCGAGGAGGCGCACAGGCCGCAGAAAAGGAAAAGCGGACTCCCCTACATCCTTCACCCGCTTGCAGTCGCTATGATAGTCGTGCGGGAGATGAGGCAGAGGGACCCGAGCATTGTCTGCGCCGCCCTGCTTCACGACGTGGTCGAGGACACTGACCACACAATTGAGGAAATCAGCGCGCGTTTCGGACCGGACGTGGCATTCCTCGTGGATGCGGTGACCAAGAGGAACAAGCATCAGGTGGACAACTTCCAGCACATTCTCGGCTCCGTTCAGGACGATATAAGGGTACTGATACTCAAGCTTTCGGACCGCCTGCACAATATGAGGACACTGGACTCGATGAAGCCCCAGAAACAGTGGAAGATCGCTTCGGAGACCCAGTTCTTCTTCGCCCCTCTGGCAGGCCGCCTCGGTCTCTACAAAGTGAAGTCGGAGTTGGAGAACCTGGCTTTCAAATTCCTTAATCCATTGGAATACAGCAATCTGGAGCAGAATCTCGAAAGCGACAGGACGAGGACGAAGAATTCCGCAGATTTCTTCATGGAGGAATGCAAGAAGATAGTCTCGGCCAGATTCGGATATGCGGTGAGATGGGACATCCGCTACCGCAAGCCTTACAGCATCTGGAGGGAGATGCAGGAAAGGTCCTGCGACTTCTATCACGTGCCGTTCAAGCATTATATCCGCGCGGTATTCCGTGCCGAGGATGTGGAAAAGGTTACCGGAATGAAGATGGAGGACCAGGACATCGCCCTGAAAATCTATTCCATGCTGGCCAGCGTTTACAGGGAGCAGTCCGGAAGCCTGACCAACTATATGACCCAGCCGAAAGCCAACGGATACAAGTCAGTGCATTTCAAGCTCCTGAACCCGTACGGCAACATCGACGAATTCCACATCAGCTCGGAGGCAATGAGGGAGCAGTCCTATTACGGCTGTATCCTGGAGAGCAAGGAGCAATGGCTCAAGAGGCTGACATCCGTCCTGAAGGAACTGTCAGAGGACCCGGAGACAATGATGCCGGGCATTCACGACTCCCTCTACAATGAAGACGTCGTGGTCTATACGACCCAGGCCAAGCCGGTGACCCTGCCCAAGGGAGCGAGCGCCCTGGATTTCGCATACGGAGTCCACACCGATATCGGGGACCACGCCAAATACGCCAGAATCAACGGAAGGCTCTGCAGCATACGGGCGACCCTGCACCGGGGAGACAGCGTGGAAATATACACTTCCGACGACATTCACCCGAAGGATGACTGGCTGAAGTCAGTCGTGACATACAAGGCGAAAAAGCATATTGCAAGCTATCTCAAGAAGCAGGTCAGGCAGCCTTACATCCTCTGCCCGCATTGCCATCCTCTTCCTGAAAGCGGAGAACTGATCGGTTTCGAGGACGGACACGGCAACATTACCGTCCACTACAGAAACTGCCCTGATGCCATCAGAACCGCCTCTGAAAGGGGGCATACCATAGTTGCCGTAGAGGATTTCAAGGCGGATCCCGGGATAGTCTATCCTGTCAGAATCAAGGTCACCGCCATTGACAGATATCATCTCCTGCAGGACATTATCGACCGCATTGTCGAAGGCAGCCACATTTCGATGACTGGCTTCAACACGAGGACAGAGGACGAAATCGTGAGCAGCACCATCGACTTCGGCATCCATTCCGCAACAGAGCTCAACAGCGCCATCTCGCGGATTTCCTCGATTGAGGGAGTGGAGCAGGTCCAGGTGGTGAAACTGTAAAAAATAAAGGGGCTTGCTTTTTCGCAAGTCCCTCATTCTTATCCATATGTCTTCCGTTACTTCAGATAGGCATCGCTGACCACCTTGCGGCTGCGTGCAATGAACTCGCTGAGAGCCTTGCCTTTCAGCATTCCGTTCGCGAGAAGCGCCAGGTCGATTATCTGGTGGAGAATCTCATTGCCGGCGGCAAACTCCTCGATTTCAGACTTGTGCTCGTCCGAAGCAGCCTTGCGGGCCTCCCTTTCTGCCGCTCTGGCATCCTCGGCAGCCTTCTTCTGCTCATCGGTGGCATCCTTGGCCTCGCCGGCCTTGAGGATTTCCGGGTCAGCCGGAGTTACCTCAGCCTGCGGCTTCACAGAGGCATTCTTGGCCTCAAGTATCTTGCTCACCAGAGGGTTCTCAAGGTTTACAGTAATGTCGTAAGACGCAGGGAAGGAGCCGTAGAAATTCATTCCTCCGCCCATCGAGCTCATCTCGCGGTAGCGGCGCATGAACTCATTCTGGGTAATGAGAATCGGGTCGGCATCCACACCGAGATTGTCACCATTCACAACATACTCATACTCTGCCGGGAGGGCAGCCTTGAAGAGCGTGCCTAGATCCTCCTTCTCGCTCTCGGAGAGTTCAGGACGCTTCCTGTCCTCCTTAGGGATGAGATTGTCGATGGAATCGGAGTCCACCCTGCAGAAACGACAGTCCTGAAGCTTCTGCTCAAGGAGGTTGACATAATGTGCATCGAGCTCGCAGTCCATGAGGAGCACATCGTAGCCCTTGTTCTCCGCTCCCTCAATGAAGGAGTACTGGGCATCCTTGTCGGTGGCATAGAGATACACGACCTTGTTGTCCTTGTCGGTCTGATTGCCGCTGACGGCTGTCCTGTACTCGTCGAAGCTGAAATACTTTCCGTCCACATTCTTCAGGAGGGCGAACTTCAGGGCCTTTTCGCAGAACTCCTCATTGGTCAGCATACCATACTCGATGAAGAGTTTGAGATTGTCCCATTTCTCCTCGTAAGTCTTTCTCTCTGAGGTAAAAATCTCTTCAAGACGGGCGGCTACCTTCTTGGTCACGTAACCTGAGATCTTCTTTACATTGGAATCGCTCTGGAGATAGCTCCTGGAAACGTTCAGAGGAATGTCCGGAGAGTCAATCACTCCGTGGAGGAGGGTAAGGAAGTCAGGCACGATATTGTCCACATGGTCGGTGACGAACATCTGGTTGCAGTAGAGCTGGATCTTGTTCTTCTCCACTGACATGCGGTCCTTGATTTTCGGGAAATAAAGGATTCCGGTGAGGTTGAACGGATAGTCCACATTGAGGTGAATGTGGAAGAGCGGCTCCTCGTGGCCCGGATAGAGGGCACGGTAGAACTCCATATAGTCCTCCTCCTTGAGCTCGGATGGCTTGCGTGTCCAGAGAGGGGCGACATTGTTGATGACATTGTCCTTGTCCGTATCCACATATTTTCCATCCTTCCACTCCTGCTCCTTACCGAAGATCACAGGAACCGGCATGAACTTGCAGTACTTTGAGAGAAGTCCGCTGATTCTGGACTTGGAGGCATACTCTGCGGAGTCATCATCGAGCCAGAGGGTGATTACAGTACCTCTGTCAGCCTTTTCGCAAGGCTCAAGCTCATATTCCGGACTGCCGTCGCAGCTCCATCTCACTGCCTCGGACCCCTCCTTCCACGACAATGTCTCGATGGTAACCTTTTTGGATACCATGAAAGCGGAATAGAAACCGAGGCCGAAATGGCCGATGATGCTTCCGATCTGGTCCTTGTACTTCTCGAGGAATTCACCGGCGGAGGAGAATGCGATCTGGTTGATGTACCTGTCCACCTCCTCAGATGTCATGCCGATACCGTTATCGATGATTTTCAATGTCTTATCATTCTCATCCAGTTCGACGCGGACGGCAAGTTCACCGAGTTCGCCCTTGAAGTCACCGCTTGCGGCGAGGGCCTTCATCTTCTCTGAGGCATCTACCGCATTGGCTACCAACTCCCTGAGGAAGATTTCGTGATCCGAATAGAGAAACTGCTTGATGACCGGGAAAATGTTTTCCGTGGTCACACCGATTTTACCTTTGACTTCTGCCATGATATTGAATTTTTATTGTTTACAAAAAACCGTGCTGTCATTGTCCGACAGCACGGTAAGCAGAGTCAAATTATATTCCAAGCGAGGATTTATGACAATTTGGCAGGATTACAATGAGGTCTCATATGACTGCGACCCTGATTTGGAATAAGTCGCCTGGATGTAATCCTTGTACTCGTCCTTGCGCCAGAATTCAATACGCAGGTTTCCGTCCATGACAGCCTCGGAATAATGTGCCCCAGGGGTCGGAAATACAAGGTAATCATCCATTGTCCTGTATGTCATATAATAATCTCCGTCCTCAAGCCTGCGGCCTTCAAGCCGGATTTTCCAGCCATCACGGATGCCGTCCAGGTTGTCATCCACCGGTTCCGCTTCCATTGAGTAATCAAAGGTGAATTCTGTATTCAAATGCTTTTCATTCCTCCTGACAGCCCAGCGTCCGTCGTTTCTTGCAACTGTGAAACTCTCGTCACAATAAGTCCACACGGTATCCTTGTCCGCTGAAAGCGTCATTGTCAGAGGGCCTATGCGGTCACCGTTGTTATAATTGAGGATGAATGATGAACCATCCTTGAATGTGAGGGAAGTATCTGAATACAATGTGTCAAGATAGCCAATCAACGCCACTGGCCTGAGAATGCAGACATCAGCAACTTTCTCGACAAAGATAAACTCGGCATCAGGGTTATATCCTCCCCAGCTCTCCTTTGTGCAGGAAAATGTGGCAAGCATCACCACAGGAATCAATATAAGATACTTTTTCATCATAGTCAAAATTTATCAGAAACGGCATCCAAAGCCGAAATTCAGCCCCATGAAAACAGATCCGAGACTGAGTTCAGCCAGCCCATAGACCTTCTTTCCTATTGTGTATGCAATCGGAGTAATCTGGTAATCAAATGAACATGTGGCATTGGAACCGGTTACAATGCCTACTCCGGCGGCTACTGCACCGGAAAGGGTGGTAAAACGGCTCTGGAAATAATAGAAGCGGGCCTCAGGAAGTATGTGGATGACATTAAAGGATCTGGCGTCACTTATTTCATTGCTCAATCCCTGATAGATGTCCGCACCGATCCGGGCCCACCAGATGTCCGCACCGAAAGAGAAACGGTTGAAAGGATGCGCCTCGATTCTGGCAGACAATGCAAGTCCGTCAGTGACATTGACTCTCTCGCTGTACAGGGCCTCTACTTTCGGGCCTCCGTCGCTATAGAAGAAACCTCTCAGGTATCCGTCACACACTCTGTCAGCTGCATTTGACAAAGCCCCCGCTCCCACATGCACGGAAGCATTGACCTTGAAAGGCTTAATGGGATTGAAGGCATACGATTCGGCGGATATCGACATAAGCAGGACTGCCACCGGAATCAGGAAAAGTCTATTTCTCATCGTTCATATATTCACAAAAAAGGAACCGGTCGTCCGACCGATTCCCCTAATAGATGCACCCGGAACGGGAAATGTTGCATTTCCCGGATATTACTTGTACATGAATCTCTTTATGCTCATCTTCGGAGTCTTCTCGAAAGGCTTTTCCACAATCTCGACCTTGGTCAGCTGGCTGTATGAAGGGAGAACCTTGTTGGAAGCGATCCGGATCTGCTCCGGAATGTCGGAAACTGTCTCGGGGTCGAGACCTGCCTTGCTGATGGCGTCCTGATCGAGATACACCAGGCCTACAAGTTTGGCGGAACGGTCCACCACGACGGACTCGACCACGAAATTCTGGCTGTTGATGACAGCCTCTACTTCCTCCGGATAGATATTCTGTCCGTTGGCGCTCAGAATCATGCTCTTGCTCCTTCCGCGGATGAATATATTGCCTTCAGCGTCAATGACACCGAGGTCACCCGTACGCAGATATCCGTCCTCGGTGAATGCTGAAGCGGAAGCCTCCTCATTCTTGAAATAGCCCAGGCAGATATTGTCTCCCTTGGCCTGGATTTCACCGACCACGTGCTGAGGATCCTCGGAATCAATGCGGACAGTAGCGCAGTCCACTGCCTTTCCGCAGGAGCCCGGGACATATTTGTCGCAGGCCTCATATGCGAGGAGAGGAGCGGCCTCGGTCATTCCGTAACCTACGGTGTAAGGAAGCCCGAGTTTCTTGAAGCATTTCTCCACCTCAGGATTGAGCGGTGCACCGCCCATGATGATCATCTGGATATTGCCGCCGAGTGCAGACAGGAGAGTTTCCCTTACTTTCTTGTATATCAGGCAGTTGACACCCGGAATCGATGTCAGGAACTTGATGAGCGGCTTGCTGAGGGCCGGTTTGAGCGAGCTCTTGTAGATCTTCTCCATGACAAGCGGCACGGTGATGAGAAGGTAAGGACGCACCTCCTTCATTGCCGCCAGCAGAAGTGTCGGGGAAGGGGTCTTTCCGAGGAAGGTAATGCTGGTTCCGTTGCAGAGAGGATAGAGGAACTCGAACATCAGCCCGTACATATGTGCCATCGGCAGCATCGAGACCATGGTGTATTCAGACGAGGAAGGGATGTACCTCTGTCCGAAATCGACATTGGCGCTCAAAGCCTTGTAGGTAAGCATGACTCCCTTTGGAGCGCTTGTGGTGCCGGAGGTGTAGTTGATTACCGCGAGGTCGTCCCAGTTGTCCACAGGAAATACCACATTCTCCGCAGTGAATCCCATAGGATACTTTGCTGCAAAATTGGCGGATATGGCGGAATACGCCTCCTTTATCTCGTCATTGCCGTAGAGAAGGCTGAAGTCATTGACGCTGATGACGGCCTTGATGGCCGGCATTTTGGAAATGTCCAGCTTCTCCCATATATCATTGTCCGTGAAGAGAATAAGGCTCTCGGAATGATCCACGAGCCAGTTCACGCTCTCAGGTGTGAAGTCGCTCAGAATCGGCACGACCACCTTGCCGCTGGTATTGATTGCAAGGAAGGACAATGCCATTCTGGCCGTATTCTTGGCACAGACGGCTATCTTGTCCCCCTTCCTGAGCCCACAGGAATCGAAGAAAATGTGAAAGCGCTCAATCTGGGTCGCCATCTGCCCATAGGTGAATGATTCTCCGCGGAAGTTGCGGATAGCTGGTTTGTCCCAATAAAGACGGGTAGCATTCTGAAGTCTGGCAAAATAATGTTCCATATCAAGGTGTCAGTTGGTTATTCAAGCCGGCGGGTGCAAGGAGCAAGCATCGGAAAGGAGCAAGCACTGAAGAAGCCGGATTATGCAAAAATAACAATTTTCAGCGACAATGCAACAGACTTGACTCCGGAAGGCAAAATAAAAGGAGCCGACCCTTCCGGGCTGGCTCCTGAATCATATTCCATATAGGCTTACTGAACATCCGGACCCTGATCCTGAGGACCCTGCGGGCCTCCCTGCGGACCGTACTGAGGTCCCTGCGGGCCACCCTGTGCACCGGCATTCATGCTTTCCGAAGCTGCATGCCAGGCCTCCTCGAGAGACTTGGAATGAGTGTCTATGTCAGCTATGTTCTGAGACTTCACGGCCTCCTTGAGGCTGCTCAGAGCATTGTTGATGGCATCCCTCTTGTCGGCAGGAATCTTGTCACCGTAATCCCTGAGGTTCTTCTCGGTCTGGAAGCAGAGAGCATCGGCATTGTTGATCTTGTCAACCCTCTCCCTCTCGGCCTTGTCGGCTGCCTCATTGGCCTTGGCCTCGTCACGCATCCTCTGGATCTCGCTCTCGGTAAGGTTGGAAGAAGCCTCGATGCGGATCTTCTGCTCCTTGCCGGTAGCCTTGTCCTTTGCGGAAACATTGAGGATACCGTCGGCGTCGATGTCGAAAGTCACCTCGATCTGAGGGATTCCCCTAGGAGCCGGTGCGATTCCGTCAAGATGGAAGAGACCCAGCTGCTTGTTGTCCTTGGCCATAGGGCGCTCACCCTGGAGAACCTTGATTTCCACTGAAGGCTGGTTGTCCATCGCTGTGGAGAACACCTGTGACTTGGATACAGGGATGGTGGTGTTGGAGTTGATGAGCTTGGTCATCACGCCGCCGAGGGTCTCGATGCCGAGTGAAAGAGGGGTCACGTCATAGAGGATGACATCCTTCACGTCACCGGCAAGCACACCGCCCTGGATTGCTGCTCCGATAGCCACTACCTCGTCCGGGTTCACGCTCTTGTTAGGCTCCTTTCCGAAGAATTCCTTGACAAGTTCCTGTACCTTAGGGATACGGCTTGAACCGCCCACGAGGAGGACCTCGTCAATCTGTCCGGCAGTAAGATGCGCATCGGCGAGAGCCTGACGGCAAGGTACCAGTGTCCTCTGGAAGAGGTCGTCGCAGAGCTGCTCGAACTTTGCCCTTGTCAATGTCTTCACGAGATGTTTCGGAACTCCGTCAACCGGCATGATGTAAGGCAGGTTGATTTCGGTGGAAGTCTGGTTGGAAAGTTCAATCTTGGCCTTCTCGGCAGCCTCCTTGAGTCTCTGGAGAGCCATCGGATCCTTTGTAAGATCGGCTCCGCCATTCTCTGAAGCGAACTCCTGTGCAAGCCACTCGATGATCTTGTGGTCGAAGTCGTCACCTCCGAGGTGGGTATCGCCGTTGGTGGACATCACCTCGAAAAGACCGTCACCAAGGTCCATGATAGAGATATCGAATGTACCTCCACCGAGATCGAAGACTGCAACCTTCATGCTCTTGTTCATCTTGTCAAGACCGAATGCTAGAGCGGCTGCAGTAGGCTCGTTCACGATACGCTTCACATCGAGTCCGGCAATCTTTCCGGCCTCCTTGGTAGCCTGCCTCTGTGAATCGGAGAAGTATGCAGGTACAGTGATCACAGCCTCTGTGACAGGCTGGCGGAGATAGTCCTCGGCTGTCTTCTTCATCTTCTGGAGAATCATTGCCGAGATCTCCTGAGGCGTGTACTGACGGCCGTCAATCTCTACCCTGGCGGCATTGTTCTCGCCCCTTACCACTGAATATGGAACTCTTTCGATTTCCTTCGTGACCTGGTCGTAGGACTCACCCATGAATCTCTTGATGGAGAACACGGTATTCTTCGGATTGGTAATGGCCTGACGCTTTGCAGGGTTACCGATCTTGCGCTCGCCGCCCTCGGTGAAAGCCACTACTGAAGGCGTGGTTCTCTGACCTTCGTTGTTGATGATGACTGTTGGCTGGTTACCTTCCATAACCGCAACGCAGGAATTGGTAGTTCCCAAGTCGATTCCAATAATTTTTCCCATAATATAAATCTCCTGTTTTTGTCTGTCATACGGTCCGCCACCCGGCGGAATCCGTGCCGCCAACCGGCGACACCGGGTAATTAACCAATGCCGTGCCAATGCCTGACAAGGATGAAATTATGTCAATTTGTCATATTTTTGCTAACTTTGGTGTCATAATTCACGACAATATGGAATACAGAAGACTGACGGAAGCTGAATACAATGACCTCGCAGGCAGGATAATATATGAGGACAACCACATCCTTGTCATAAACAAGAGGGCCGGAGAGATAGTCCAGGGAGACAAGACCGGGGACGAGCCCCTGGGCGAAACGTACAAGGCCTTCATCGCACAGCGCGACGGCAAGCCCGGCAAGGTGTTCCTAGGGGTACCGCACCGTCTCGACAGGCCCGTCAGCGGACTGACAATACTGGCGAAGACGTCCAAGGCGCTGGAAAGGCTTTCGGCAATGTTCCGCGAAGGACAGGTCCACAAGACCTACTGGGCATTGGTATGCTCCCGTCCCGATCAGGATTCAGCCCTTCTGGAGGACTGGCTGGTCAGGAACGAGAAGATGAACAAGAGCTTCGTCTGCGCTCATCCTGAAGGCAGGAAAGATGCCAGGCTGGCAAAACTCCGGTACAGAATTCTGTGCCCTACCGAAAGATACTGGCTGGTCGAGGTGGAACTCCTGACAGGCCGCCATCACCAGATCAGATGCCAGCTGGCAGCTCACGGGGCCATCATCAAGGGAGACCTCAAATACGGGGCGCCGCGCTCCAACAGGGACGGCAGCATCTCCCTGATGGCCCGGCACGTCAGTTTCATTCACCCGGTGAAGAAGACTCCCCTGCATCTGACCGCTCCGGTCCCTTCCGGCTGGAATGGCGTTCCTGACGGACCAGCAGATCCCTCTGCTCCTTGCACCACTGTCCCGGAGTAACCTCGTAGAACAGCTTGAAGGCCATATTGAATGTGACCTGGGAATTGAAGCCTGACATTTCGGACAGTTCCCGGACCTTCAGCGACGGATCCTTGACGAACAATTCCCTGGAGAATTCCACACGGTACCTGTTCACCCATTGGCAGAAATTCAGGTTGGAGTTGTCGTTCAGGACCTTGGAAATGTAGGTCTTGTTGGATGTCAGGTCCCGTGCCATATTGTCAAGGCTGTACAGGGGATTCAGGAATGACCTGCTCTCCTCCATGTACCGGCATATCTTCTTGTACATGAACTTGTCCGTGCCGTCTCCGACATCCAGGTAAGCCGTCTTGTAAACGTCATTGTCGCATATGGGGGAGGCATCCGCAGTCCAGATCACGAAAGGGACTCCGCTGATGCTCCTGATGAAGACGACCGAGTAGGTCAGGACTGCAGCCAGGCAGCCCGGAATGGAAATCCAGAGGCCGCCCATTCCCGAGATGGCCACGGAAGCGAATGCCAGCGACCCCAGAATATTCGAGAAACTTACATATGTGCACTTTATCATCGAAATCATTATTTCCCAGCCGGAAGCCGTCATCATGAGAAACGGCACGTCCTTGAGCATATTGAAGGTGCGGAAGGCATAGCACACTGATACCGGGATTACCGAGGCGGCCGAGAGAAGAGCCATGGCCGGACGCACCAGACCGGAAATGGCCATTGCAGAGGCCGGGAGAGAAATGAGAACTGCAGCACCGGCCGAGGCCATGGATCTCTTGAAATCCCTGTAGTTGTCAGGCAGCATGAGCAGTATGGACAATGAGACATTCAGGCTCATGACAGCTCCGGTCAGGAACGATTCCCAGCCGAAGGGCATGAACGCGGGAATGCTGAAAGCCAGATTCACGACGGACAAAACCCGCAATGCCGTCGCGGTGAAAGAATAACTTATGTATTTCGGCATATCCAATTTATATTAAGTTCCGCTTAGTGCAAAAGTAGATAAAAATACCGCCGGGGAAACTGTCCCCAGCGGTGGTGTATAAGATATATGCAAATATTCAAGTTTAAGATTTCTTCATTTCTTATCAGAATCGGCCACCTTCGGGCTCATTTTCCTTCCGGATTTGATGGCATCGAAGCCATTGCCATAAACTCCTGATACAGAAGAGACTGACAAGAAAGCATCATTATCTATGGTCTTTATGTACTTCAGCAGAAAATTAAGATCTGTCTTTCTTGTCACCACCATCAGCACGTGATTCTCCTTCTTGGTGTACCACCCCACAGCCGGAAGGACTGTGACTCCCCTGTGGATGTCCTTTGTGATGGCATCGGCGATTTCCTCATACTTCCGGGACATGATGAAAAGCTGGACAGACTGCTTGGAACCGGAAAGATAGAGGTCAATCACATATCCATTCACTGTAATCAGAATGAGACCGTACACCACAGTGGTGATCTTCTCCGCGAACGGCACGAGCTCACCTTCTGCCGTGTATGAAGGAACGGCGAGAGAGGAAAGAATGATGACGGCATCGATCCACAGGATGATCCTGCCCGGGGAGATATTGCGGTACTTGTTCACGATCAGTGCGATGATGTCAGTTCCGCCCGTGCTTCCGCCCTGTGACATTGACATGCCGATTCCGGCGCCGGAGAGGATTCCGCCCATTATCGTGGACATAAGCTTGCCGTTCTGGACCGACAGCGTCTCTATGATTGCGGCAGGAATCAGGTCCTGAAGCACATTCAGCCCGACAGAGGCCAGGATTATGGCGTAAATCGTCTTGCCGCCGAAGTTGGCGCCGATCACCACGAACGCCGTCACGAGGAGGATGGCATTCAGCACAAAATAGGTATAACCCATCTTGATTCCGACAGCATACTGGATGATGGAGCTCACGCCGGTGAGACCGCCTCCGATGAGGTTGTTCGGGATCATGAATATGGTCCATCCCGCAACATATATCAGGATGCCCAGGGTAAGGAGAAGATATTCCTTCCCCAGTTTCAATATTGACTTGGCTGTCATTTCTGAGTTTCTTTAGTTAATTTCTTCGCAATACCGGTCTTGATTTCATCAAAGCCCTCGCCGTACACGCCCGTCGCCGGAGAAACGCTGACGAACGCCTTGCCGTCAATCTCCTTGATGGCCTTGGTCAGTTCGCGGATCTGGGGCTTGCGGACCAGGATGAGAAGCACGTTCCTGTCCTTCCTGGTATACCAGCCGACCGCCCTGAGGGCAGTCACTCCCCTGTCAAGCTTGTTCATTATGAAATCAGCAATCTCCTCGTACTTTTCGGAGAACACCAGCACCTGGAATGTGGTCTTGTTGCCCAGAAGGACGAAGTCCAGCATGAAGGAGAAGGTGATCATTGCAATATATCCGAAAATCATATCCTCGAAGCCCTTGCCCGGAACCAGGAGGACTGATGCGATGATCACGAGGTCGGAGTAGAGATAGACCTTGCCCGGGGACACCGGCCAGAACTTGTTGACAATCAGCACCGCAATGTCTGTCCCTCCAGTGCTTCCGCCCCGCTGGATAATGAGGCCTATGCCCAGGGACTCCAATATTCCTCCCACTATAGGGACAAGCAGGGCATTGTCTATATAGAGGAAATTCCCGGGCAGCGCCTTGAGGAAATCATAGGCAGGAAGAACCTCGAACAGGACGGACGAGAGGATGACAACATACACCGTCTTTATGCCGAAGCCCTTGCCCAGCACAATGGAGCCGGAAATTATCAGCAGGACATTCAGCACGAAGAAGGATATGGCCATCGGTATTGCACCCATCGTCGCATACTGCAATATCGTGCAGGCTCCGGTAAGGCCGCCGCTCGATATGTTGTTCGGTATCATGAAACTGACCCAGGCCAGGCAATACAGCAGAGTTCCGAATGTCAGGACAACATAATCCCAGGCAACTGGAAGTACTTTCTTCAATGTCATACAAACGATTGAATGATAGACGTTTATTTAATCACGATATTCACTATCTTGCCAGGAACCACAATGACCTTCACCACCGTCTTGCCCTCAAGATATCTGTCAGTCTGCGGCATTGCCCTCACTGCAGCCTCCACCTCCGCGCGGGCCATTGACTTTGGAAGGTCTGCCGTAAACCTTGTCTTTCCGTTGAAGGAGACTGCGTAAGTGCAGCTGTTCTCGACAGTATATGCCTCGACATACTCAGGGAATGATGCCTTGGAGATACTCTCAGCATGTCCCAGAGCCTCCCATATCTCCTCCGTCACGTGAGGTGCGAAAGGAGAGAGCAGGACTGCAAGCGGCTCGAGAATCTCCCTGCTCCTGCATTTTCTCTCGGAAAGGTCGTTCACCGCAATCATGAATGCGCTGATGCAGGTATTGTAGGAGAATGTCTCAATATCTGTCTGGACCTTGCCGATAAGCTTGTGCAGTGTCTTGAGCTCCTCAGGTGCAGCCTTGATGTCCTCAACGAGGAAATTATCACCGTCATAATACAGTTTCCAGAACTTTCTCAGGAAGCGGTTCACGCCGTCGATGCCCTTGGTATCCCAAGGCTTGGACTGCTCCACAGGGCCGAGGAACATCTCGTAAAGTCTCAATGTATCAGCTCCGTAGCTGTCGCAGATATCGTCCGGATTGACCACATTGAACATCGACTTGCTCATCTTTTCGACGGCATATCCGCAGACATACTCCCCGTTCTCGAGGACGAACTCGGCATCAGCGAACTCCGGACGCCATTTCCTGAACGCCTCAATGTCAAGGCGGTCATTCTTCACAATATTTATGTCAACGTGGATTTCAGTCGTCTCATACTGGTCCTTCAGACCGGCTGACACGAACTTGTTGGTGCCGACGATTCTGTAAACGAAATTGGAACGTCCCTGGATCATTCCCTGGTTGACAAGCTTGCGGAACGGCTCGTCCTCGCATACATAGCCGAGGTCGAAGAGGAACTTGTCCCAGAACCTGGAATAGATAAGGTGACCCGTAGCATGCTCAGTTCCACCGACATAGAGGTCAACGGCCTTCCAATACCTGTCTGCATCGGCGCTTACGAGGGCCTCGTCATTGCGAGGATCCATATACCTCAGATAATATGCGCTTGAACCCGCAAAACCCGGCATTGTGCTGGTCTCGAGAGGATATCCCTTATATGTCCAGTCCTTGGCTCTGGCAAGCGGCGGTTCACCGGTCTCGGTCGGCTTGAACTGGTCAATCTCCGGGAGCCTCAACGGCAGTTCCTCATATGGGAGTGGTGTAGGTATACCGTCCTTGTAATATATAGGGAAAGGCTCGCCCCAATATCTCTGGCGGGAGAAAATGGCATCCCTGAGCCTGTAGTTGACCTTCCTGTGGCCGAGGCCGTGAGCCTCCACGTAGTCCATCGCGGCAGGAATGGCTTCCTTTACGGTCATTCCGTTCAGGAAACCCGAATTGCACATTATTCCCTCCTTGGCATCGAAACTGTGCTCGCTGACATCACAGCCCTCGATGAGAGGTATGATCGGAAGGTCGAACTTCCTTGCGAATGCATAATCCCTGCTGTCGTGAGCCGGAACAGCCATGATGGCACCGGTGCCGTATCCCGAGAGAACATACTCTGAAATCCACACCGGAACCTTCTCCCCAGTAAGCGGATTCACAGCATAAGAGCCGGAGAATACGCCGGTTACAGTCCTGGTCTCGGCAATCCTCTCCCTCTCGGTCTTCTTGCGCACGTATGCGAGATATTCCTCGACCTCAGCCTTCCTGTCTTCAGCTGTCAGTTCAGGCACAAGCTCGCTCTCAGGGGCAAGTACCATGAAGGTAACGCCGAAAATAGTGTCAACCCTGGTGGTGAAGATAGTGATATCCTTCTCCCTGCCTTCCGTAAATGTCTTGAACACCACCTCTGTACCGCAGGAGCGGCCGATCCAGTTCCTCTGCATTTCCTTGAGGGAATCCGTCCAGTCGAGGGACTCGAGGCTGTCCAGAAGCCTTCCGGCATAGGCAGATACCCTGAGCTGCCACTGAAGCATCTTCTTCTGCTCCACAGGAAAACCTCCGCGGACCGAGAGACCGTCCTTTACCTCATCATTGGCCAGGACAGTTCCGAGTCCCGCACACCAGTTGACCGATGTTTCACCCTGATATGCAATACGGTAGTTCATAAGGATATCGGACTTCCGCTTTGGCGTGAACGAGTTCCATTCGGCAGCCGTGAAGTTCAATTCCCTCGTGCAGGCAGCATGGAGGTCCTCAGTTCCCCTCGATGCGAAATGCTCCTCCAGCTCGGCTATCGGACGGGCCTTGTCGAGAGCCGTATCATAATAGCTCTTGAACATCTTTATGAAAGCCCACTGCGTCCATTTGTAATACTCGGGATCGCAGGTGCGGAACTCCCTGTCCCAGTCGTATGAGAAGCCTATGCGGTCGAGCTGGCTGCGGTATCTGGCCACATTGACGGTGGTGGTAACCTCCGGATGCTGCCCGGTCTGGATGGCATACTGCTCGGCGGGAAGGCCGAATGCGTCATATCCCATAGGATGGAGCACATTGAAACCCTTCAGCCTCTTGTACCTTGCATAAATGTCACTTGCAATATATCCCAGCGGATGTCCGACGTGAAGTCCCGCTCCCGAAGGATAGGGGAACATATCCAGAACATAATATTTGGGCCTCTCCGGGTCCAACTCCGCCTTGAATGTCTTCTGCTCAGCCCATCTGGCCTGCCATTTCTGTTCAATTTTCCTGAAATCGTAATCCATGACAATAAATCGTATGCAATTTTATATCAATTCTATTTCTTTATGCCGAATTTTCCTTTTTTCTCAAGCTTGAAGTCCACGGCCACGGACATCGCCACGTCCACCGGAGTACCGTTGATCCGTCCCGGCTTCCAGTCAGGTGATGCAGCCACGACTCTCACAGCCTCGTCATCAAGCAGGGGATGCGCACTGCGGAGTACCCTGACATCGGTTACCTTGCCATTCTTACTGATTGTAAATCCGACAGTCACCCTTCCCTGGATTCCGTCCTCGACAGCCGCTTTCGGATACTTGAGATACTGGTAAACCCATTTCACCAGGAACATCCTCACATCCTGATTGCCCAGGAATACCGGCTTCCGGTCGCACTCGTCATAAGTGCGCAGCTTGCCGTCCCCCTTCACGACAGGCTTGTCCATCCTGAACTGAGGGGCATTCTCCACATTGGCCAGATACCTGGTGAAATTGTAAATGTATTCCAGTTCCCTCTCCATCGGCCCGTATTCCACATAATCCGCCACATCTCTCACTGTTCCGTGCTCGGGATAAATTCCGGTAGTGAAGAATACCGAAGGTATCTCCTTGGCATAGAAGGACCTGTGATCCGACGGATAAGACTCCCTGGCCGTTATTGAAGGAGTCGCCGGCTGGATATCGGAGTTGACCTGCGAAACAATCATGTTCATGTCCGGATTCGACGAGGTATAGGCGAAAAATCCGGAATTGCCGGAACCCAGCATATCCAGATTGACCATTGCGTCGATTTTGAGCTTTGATCCGAGCGAGCGGTTCAGGAAATACCAGGAACCTGCAAAACCCTGCGTCGAGGCCCCGAAGGCAACGAAGAGGACAGGGCGGCGGAACAGGATTGAATTGGTGCTCACCATCCTTGCCAGTTCCAGCATCATTGCCAGACCTGACGCATTTCCATTGGCCCCGGCATAAACCTGAGTAACTGGAGTACCGTCCACTTCCAGAGTTGTGGTGCCGAGATTGTCAAGCCTGGCCCCCACCACTATAAACCTGTCTTTCAACGAGTTGTCATATCCAGGAACGAATCCTGCAACATTTCTGGACACCAAAGTGTCGCCACTTTCCCTGGAGATTCCGAAAATATCCCCTTCCTCGCCGCTGAGAATATCGATGCCATAGGATTCGAGGACCGACTGCACATATCCGGCGGCAGCCTTCTCACCCTCGGAGCCGGGAGCCCTGCCCTCCATTTCAGGTGATGACAGATAAGTGACATGGGACCTCAGAGTCCTGACCATGTCGCTGTCCTCAAGCTCCGAATATCCGGTTCTGAATTGTGAAAATGCCGGCAATGCCAGAAATACCAGAATCAAAGACGCAAATAACGTTCTCCTCATAATGTCTGATTGCTGTTTTTAAGAATCCAGGCTTCCCGCGGACAGAAACTTTCGCCACTGATGCGGACATAGGCATCCGCAATGTCGCCGATACTGGCTGAAGAGCATGCGGAGACTGCCGAATATCCGTTGCCAAGCCTGAGGATTGATGCGGAATAGCCTGACGCCTTCACCTTTTCGAGCAGTGCGTCCGCATTTTTCATATTCCTGAATGAACCCACCACGATGTGATATTCCGGAACATCGCCGGCAGAAATCACGCCGCCCATCACCGAGGAATTTATCACGTTCACCCGCAGGCTGTCCAGCAGCCTGACCGCAGAAACGGAATCAGCCTTTGCCTCCATCAGCGAGGCATTCTTCAGGGAATCGGCCCTCCTTGCAGCCCTCTCCGCCTCGATTGCAGTCCTGGCCGCTTCTATTTCCGGCGAAGACGGTCTTCCGGCCAACTTGCGGAACACATCGCATCCGCCAGTGCAGAACAGGGCGGCCAGCAGGATAACAGTCAGGAAGTGGATCGGTTTCATACAATATGAATCATTATATCCGCAAATTTACAAAATATTATTATTTTTGTGTGCTGCTGCAGCAGCCAACAAGCAAAAAATCGACCAGACTTCAATGGAAATGAAGATAATAGGACAAATAACCGGCCTGATACGGGAAATCACCGACATCAGGGATCACATCGACACGGAAAAAGCGGCGGAAAGCATCCGCAGCAACATCTACTTCAAGGGACCTAACGTATGGATTCTCGTATGTGCCATTGTGCTCGCCTCCGTTGGCCTGAACGTGAACTCCACGGCGGTGATCATCGGCGCAATGCTCGTGTCCCCTCTCATGGGCCCGATCATCGGGATAGGGCTCGGACTCGGGACCAATGACACCGCCCTCATCAAGTCTGCATTCAAGAACCTGCTCGTGATGATGTCCATAAGCGTCGTGGCCGCCACCGTATACTTCCTCGTCACGCCTCTGAAACTGGCCAACCCTACTGAGCTGCTGGCCAGGACGAACCCGACCATATATGACGTGATGATAGCCCTGTTCGGCGGACTTGCCGGCATCTTCGAGCTCAGCCGCAAGGAGAAGGGCACCGTGATTTCCGGAGTGGCCATCGCCACCGCCCTCATGCCTCCCCTCTGCACCGCGGGATACGGCATCGCCTCGGGCAGCCTGAACTATTTCCTCGGGGCGCTGTACCTGTTCGTCATCAACTGCATATTCATCGTGCTGGCCACCTACATAATGGTCAAGTACCTGAATTTCAATGGAGTCGAATTCCAGGACAACAAGAAGGAGAAACGGACGAAGACCCTGATCACTGCGATTGTGATACTCTTCATCGTGCCGAGCATACTTTCAGCCATGAGCATGATCCGCGAGAACAAATTCAAGATCGAAGTGGAAGCATTCATAGCTGAGAACAAGAACCTCGAGAAAGGTTATATCTATGATTACAGGATAAATACCCGCAAGGGAAGAAGCGTGGAGGTATTCATAGCCGGCGACCCGATGACGGCCTCCGAGAAGAGCAGGCTGATGGAATCCGCCGAAAGGCATGGTATTTCTGAAGGCCAGATCAGATTCTCCGAGAGGAAACTCTCTGACAATGAGGGAGATGCTTCCGAGACCCTGATGAAAGGCATCTACGCCAGGACAGACCAGGAGATTTCGAAGAGGGAGAAGAGGATTGCGGACCTCGAGAACGAACTTTCCGCATACAGGTCGGAGGAGATTCCTTACGCCAGGATAGTCCGTGAAATAAAGAGCCAGTATCCGTCAGTCACCGGAATCTTCATCGGAAAGGGCGCCGCAGTCCAGGCTGACAGCCTGTCCCTGAGACACGGAATCGCGGTAATCGCGGATTACGACGGAAAAATATCCGAAGAAGAATGCCGGAAACTTGAGGAATGGCTCAGGATCAGGCTTGAAGATGACTCATTGACCGTGGTGCATCGTTTCCACGAGAATCCGGGCAAGACCAGATGAGCATTCCCTACACCCGCACATTGTTGCTGACAGGCCTCCTTTCCATAGCCGAGGCTCTGTGCATTCCGGCAAGGAATCCGGACGTTCATCCGCTTATGATCGAGCGGGTCGGGAAGGCGCAGCCGCTGTACGGGGAGGCGGACACATTGACATTGACGGTAATCGGAGACATAATGCTGCATTCAAGGCAGATGGAATATCCTTACGGACCATTCCTCGCCGGGGTGTCGGCCAGGCTCCGCGAATCCGACTTCGCAATCGGAAATATGGAGTTCACCCTGGCTGGAGAACCTTACAGCGGCTACCCTGCGTTTTCCGCCCCTGACCAGTATGCGGAATATGCGGCGGAATGCGGGATCGACGTCTTCCTCACTGCCAACAACCATATTCTGGACAAGGGTCTCAGAGGGTTGGCACGGACACTTGACGTTTATGGGGAAATGGAGGCCGACGGCAGGATAAGATTTACCGGAAGCGCAGTGGACGATGAAGACAAAAACAGGCGCTATCCATTGATGCTCAGGAAGAAAGGTTTCAATATAGCATTGATCAACTTCACTTACGGAACCAATGTCGGAGGTCTTTCGGAAGATTGGCCTGCCACTTTCAGGATGCGGAGGGAAGACATTGCCGCAGCGATAGCAAGGGCAGAAGAGAAGATGGCGGACTTCATTATCGCCCTTCCTCATTGGGGCAACGAATATGAGCTGAGGCATTCAGTTTCGCAGATGGAACTGGCGCAATGGATGGTCGCCGGAGGCGTTGACGCTATAGTGGGCTCACACCCTCACGTGGTCCAGGATTCATGCGTCATCGGCGGCAGCCCGGTATTCTTCTCCATCGGCAATGCGGTATCCAATATGAGTGCACCCAACACCCAGATAGGCATGGCGGTGACACTGAAGTTTGCCCGCGACCGCAAGGGGGACAAGAAAATGCTTGAGCCTGAGGTGACTTACACCTGGTGCTCCCTCCCGGGGAGGTTAAGCGGCAATTACACCACCGTCGAGGTGAAGGACTACCTCGGATGCAGGGACAAATGGCTGAACGAGGCCGATTATTACAAGATGAAAAGGACATATTCCCATGTCAAGGAGACCACAGGGGTCTCGGATTAAGGAAACAGTGAAATGAAGAAGACAATTACGCTTGATGCTATCGACCCTGTGGAGATTTACGGGGCCGGAAACAGGATTCTGGATGAATTCTGCACATATTTTCCGGGGCTGAAGGTCGCCGCCAGGGGCAATATGATAATGCTGGAAGGCGACGAGGAGCAGATTGCCCGGTTTTCAGCGAAGCTGGGCGAACTGATAGGAAGGCGCCACCAGAAGATGAACCTGACCAAGTTTGACGTGGAAGATATCTTCGACGGAGACAACACTTCCGAAAGCTTCATGCTGAACGGGGACGCAGTGATTGTCCACGGGACTGACGGCAAGCCTGTCAGGGCCAGGAACAAGACTCAGCAGGAACTTGTCAAGGCATATTTCAACAGCGACCTGATTTTTGCCGCAGGTCCTGCGGGAACCGGCAAGACATACATCGCCATAGCATTGGCTGTCAGGGCATTGAAGAACAGGGAAATCAAAAGGATAATACTGACCAGGCCGGCCGTGGAAGCCGGAGAAAGACTGGGATTCCTGCCCGGAGACATGAAGGACAAGCTGGACCCGTATCTCCAGCCTCTCTACGACGCTCTCGGAGATATGATTCCGGCGAAGAAGCTTCAGGAATTCATTGCAGACGGGACGATTCAGATCGCCCCTCTCGCCTATATGAGGGGACGGACCCTCGACCGGGCCTGCGTGATTCTCGACGAGGCCCAGAACACCAATCTCGGCCAGCTGAAAATGTTCCTTACCAGAATGGGGCCGAATGCCAAGTTCATAGTGACCGGGGATGCGAGCCAGGTGGACTTGCCGCGGAAAAGCGACTCGGGATTCATCCGGGGCATCAACCTGCTGAAGGCAATCAAGGGTGTCAGCGTGATACGGTTCTCCAACGAGGACATTGTCCGGCATCCGCTGGTAGGCAAGATTGTGAAGGCCTTCGACTCAGCGACGGAGGAAGAGGGCGGAGAATAGCCCTGATGTGACAGAACAAAAAATTTAAGATTCATCCGGAGTGGTGTGGATTCGTATGAATCTTAATCAATCCGGATTTTATTTTTCCGTAGTTTTGCCCCGAACAAAACTTGCGGAACCATGTCAAAGAGTTTAAGATTGCGATTCATCATTGCCGCCGTCGCAGCGGCCTCCCTCCTGCATTCCTGCGATGTATTCAAGGATGGCGAGGGGGAGAAGGGGACATTGAGGCTTCACTTCTCGGAAATGTCATACGAAGTGACCAAAGCCTCGGCAGTTTCCGAAATCCCGGACACCAGCGAATTCATTCTCAAGATTACCGATTCGGGAGGAGGAAAGGTTTACGAGGGAAAATTCGGGGACTCCCCCGAGAATCTCCCTGTCAGCGCCGGAACATACAATATCAGCGTGCGTTCCGGAATCTTCAAGGCCCCTGCCTTTTCGTCTCCCCTTTTCGGAGACGACCAGTGCGTGACCGTCAGGCAGGGAACGGTGGCGGACGTCGTGCTTACCTGCAGCCAGATGAACAGCGGAGTCAGGCTGAAAACCGGCGAGGCATTCCTGAAGGCATTTCCGGACGGTTCCCTCTTCCTGGTCTCGGATGACGGCCAGCTCATGTACAGCTATTCGGAAAAGCGCACGGCATATTTCAATCCCGGCAATGTCAGCCTGGTAATGAAGGAGAGCTCCGGGAACACAACATTGTTCACAAGGCCGTTGAGCGCAAGGGAAGTCCTGACAATAACCGTCTCCGTCCCGAAGGCTTCGGGAAGCGGCGGCATAAGCATACAGCTGGACACGGCCAGAAACCACACCGGTGAGACTGTCACAATCGGGGAAGACCCCGCATCCGGCAAGGGCGATGACAGGCTGACTGCCCTTAATGTTTCCGAAGCTGCAGGTGCCGTCGGGGCTACGGGAGTCTGGGTGTACGGATATATTGTCGGAGGAGACCTGTCCTCATCCTCGGTATCGTTCACTCCGCCGTTCAAGTCGGAAACCAACCTGGCCATCGCATCGCGGACCTCCGTATCGGACAAGTCCTCCTGTCTTTCGGTACAGCTGCCCCAGGGAGAGATAAGAAACGCCCTCAACCTCGTTTCGAATCCTTCGAATCTCAAAAGGAAACTCTGGGTCAAGGGCGACATTGTATCGGCCTACTTCGGCATCCCCGGCATAAAGAACATCAAGGAATACCATATCGAGTGATGCCAGGCAGCATGCCGGACAGCATCAAAACCGGAAGGCATCCCGGCAGGACGGCCTGCGTGCCGTACATCATCCGCTCAGATCCCGGCTCCGCTGTCAAAGCTCGGAATCTGGACCGAGCGGGCCTGGAGCACCTTGGTTCCGGCCGGAACATCGTGGGTCAGCCAGAGGTTGCCTCCAATGATGCTGTCGTGACCGATCCGGACCCGGCCGAGAATCGATGTGTTGGAATATACAGTGACATTGTCCTCGAGAATGGGATGGCGGGGTTCATTCACCGGATGTCCGGCACTGTCATAGCTGAAATTGCGCGCACCCAGAGTAACTCCCTGATAGAGCATGCAATGCCGGCCTATGATGCTGGTCGCCCCGATGACCACACCGGTGCCGTGGTCGATGGCGAAGTACTCTCCGATGACCGCAGCGGGATGGATGTCGATTCCTGTCTCGCTATGGGCCATCTCCGTCAGCATTCTCGGTATGCGGGGAACGCCAAGTTCATATAGCCTGTGCGCGACCCGGTAATTCAGCATTACCTTGACCAGAGGATAGCAGAGAATCACTTCTCCGGGGTCGGTCACTGCCGGATCGTTGTGAAGCACGGCCTCCACATCAGTGGCCAGGATGCGGCCGATTTCCGGAAGGGAATCGATGAAGTCCGCGGCGATGGCAGCGATGGCTGACGGAACTGCTTTCCCGGGCTCCCTGGCGTTTAGTCCGGGGACCGGAGCTGCCTTTCCGGGCTCCGCGGACGGCAGAACCGTCTCCGGCTCCATTATCGTAGCCATCTGGGCTTCGAGGATGCTCCGGACAGCCTGCGTGCCGTCAATCCAGATCGGCACATCCGAATAGTCCGGGAAAATGACATACTTCACAAGATCCATCATTCTTGCGAGTTCGTTTCTGCTCGGTGCCCTGTACATGACTACTCGAACAATCCGGTTGACAGATATCTCTCCCCGGTGTCAGGCAGAAGAGCTACTACAAGTTTCCCGGCATTCTCCTCCCTGCGGGCCACCTCAAGGGCTGCGCTGAACGCTGCTCCGGAAGATATTCCCGCAAGTATGCCCTCCCGGCGGGACAGAAGTCTCATCCCCTCGAATGCGGCCTCGTCGGCTACCGTAAGCACTTCATCCACCACAGACCTGTCCAATGTGTCCGGCACGAACCCGGCTCCAATGCCCTGGATTTTATGCGGTCCGGCATGACCTTCCGTGAGGACAGGCGAACCGGCCGGCTCGACGGCGATAATCCTGACTTCGGGCTTATGTCTCTTTAGTGCCCTGCCCGTTCCGCTCACCGTTCCGCCGGTGCCTGCGCCTGCGATGAAGATATCCACCTGGCCCTCGGTGTCGTTCCAGATTTCCTCACCGGTATATTTCTCATGTGCGGCAGGATTGGCCGGATTCACGAACTGCCCCAGTATAATGGCTCCCGGAGTCGCATCCCTAAGCTCCTCCGCCTTGCGGATCGCTCCCTTCATGCCCTCGGCACCCGGTGTCAGAACGAGTTCGGCGCCATATGCCTTCAACAGGCTCCTGCGCTCACGGCTCATGGTCTCGGGCATAGTGAGAATGACCCTGTAACCCTTTACCCGGCCGATCCAGGCCAGTCCGACACCTGTATTTCCGCTGGTAGGCTCGATAATGGTCGCCCCCGGAGCCAGCACTCCCCTGGCTTCAGCGTCCTCTATCATTGACAATGCAATCCTGTCCTTGACGCTTCCGCCGGGATTGAATGATTCAACCTTGACTGCAATTCTGGCTTTCTGTCCTTCAAGGCCGCTGATCTCCACGAGAGGAGTCCGGCCGATAAGTTCGGTAATGTTTCTGTGTATCATAATGTTAAAGATTAATGTTTTCAATTGTCAAGTTCCTTGCAGATATCCGCTCCGGCTCTTCCGCACTTCCGGGCACAAAAAAAGACCCGCCAGTACAGACTGGCAGGCCGAACTATTGCAAAGACAGATTCCTCAACTATGCATCAGTTCTTTCACGCCAGTATCCCGGTGCGAAACAACAACAGCAACAGTTATCGGAATAAAGTCTCATTTCCTTCCTTTGTTTCCGCAAATATTGAAATTAGTTTTCAAAATTCCAAATGGCTTGAAAAAAATTCAGCTATCCCTCATTGCGCACAGGAAAGGAAGAAGAAACAGTTGCGGAAATGGTGAAAAAACACTACTATTGCGGAAATTCAAAAATACATCGTCATGAAACTTACACTTAAACTATTGGCCACTGCAGCCGCAGCATTGCTCGTCACAGGCACCACGGCACATGGATGGACAAAAAGGGAACATGCGGCAATAGCCCTCATCGCTGAACAGAACCTCAGCCCCAAGACTCTCAAGGCAGTTACCCGGATACTGGAAGGCCGGAGCATTTCCTCTTACGCATCCTGGCTGGACTACTATCGGGCAGATATGCAGATGAAGGTCACCAAACCCTACAAAGGCAAGATGACCCGCAGCATTCCGCATGCTTTCCAGGTGGATGCGGAGATGAAAGCATTCTCCAACCCGGAAATGAGCTGCATCAATGTCATCGAGGAGAGCATTGCCAAGCTCGGCAATCCTGAGGCCCTGGACGACTCTACAAGGCTCCAGTGCCTTCTGAACGTGATTCACCTCGTAGGCGACATGCATTGTCCTGTCCATATTTCCTATGCGGACAAGAGGGACAGGGGCATAGGAGGCTTCAAGATCGGGTACCGCGGTGAGAAATATGGATTCCACAAGGTCTGGGACGGCATGATCGTGAGCGAGACCTTCACCGGCGGTGTGGACGACCTTGCCCGCTGGGCAATGACCTCGGACCGCAAGGCTGTGAAATCGATGCTTAAAGGATCCCTCTACGACTGGGGAACCGAGGTGGCGAAAGCATCCGCCCACATTTTCGACATTGAATCCGGCACGTCAGTAAGGGATACGTATATGTATGACAATTCCGCATTTGTACTCTCGCTGCTCGAGCGCGCAGGCTACAGACTTGCCTATGTACTGAATTCGATTTTCGGATAGCCTGCCGAGATTTTCATAAACCATAAGAAATACCTATATTAGCAGAATAAAAGAAAACAATATGAAACACGGAACTATTCTGCTGATATCGGTATTTTTCATTTGCCTGCTTTCCAGCCCTGTCTCCAACGCCCAGAACAGGGTGGACAGATCATTTCCGAAAGAGAATCTCTTCAGTCTCGGCTCATATTATTATCCGGAGCAATGGGACGAGTCCCAGTGGGACAGGGATCTTGGCAACATGGCCGCAATGGGCATAAAATTCACCCATTTCGCCGAGTTCGCCTGGGGAATGATGGAGCCGGAAGAGGGAAAATTCGACTTCGCCTGGCTCGACAAGGCGGTTTCGCTGGCGGAGAAGCATGGCCTCAAAGTCATTCTCTGCACCCCGACGCCGACCCCTCCGGTCTGGCTGGCGAAGAAATACCCGGACATTCTCATTGTGCGTGACAACGGAGTGCAGATCCAGCACAGCCGCCGCCAGCACGCATCCTGGAGCAGCGAACGCTACAGGGAATACGTGGAGCGCATTGTCACGAAACTGGCAGAAAGATACGGCAACAATCCCAATGTCATCGGATGGCAGATTGACAATGAGCCCGGCCATTACGGAGTGATGGACTACAGCGAAAATGCCCAGGCTGCTTTCAGAAGATGGCTCAAAGAGAAGTACGGCAGCATCGAGGCCCTCAACAAGACCTGGGGCTGTGCTTTCTGGAGCGAGACCTATCAGGACTTCGGGCAGGTCAGGCTTCCGAATGCGCAGGAGGTACCGGAGAAGCCGAACCCTCACGCCGTCCTGGACATGAAATGCTTCATGGCGGACGAACTTGCCGGATTCGTCAATTTCCAGGCCGACATTCTCCGCTCGCATATATCTGACAACCAATGGATTACCACTAATCTCATCCCTGTATTCACCCCTGTGGACCCGGTGAAGATGGACCATACCGATTTCCTGACCTACACCCGTTATCTGGTTACAGGCCACAGGGACGGCATCGGGGAGCAGGGATTCCGCATCGGAGACCCTGAATATCTCGGATTCAGCAACGACCAGTTCCGCAATTTCACCGGAAACCGCTTCGGAGTGATGGAACTTCAGCCGGGCCAGGTCAACTGGGGCACATTCAACCCTCAGCCGCTGCCGGGCGCAGTACGGATGTGGGTTTACCACGTATTCGCAGGAGGCGGGAAATTCGTTTGCAACTACCGTTTCCGCCAGCCTCTGAGGGGCAGCGAGCAGTACCACTATGGAATGATGCTCACCGACGGCGTCACCCTTTCCCCGGGCGGAGAGGAGTACGTACAGATCAACAAAGAGCTGGAACTTCTCCGAAAGGCATACGACCCGAAGGCCAGGGAGCCTGAATGCCGTTCGGCAAGGCGCACTGCCATTCTCTACGAAATGCCAGTCCACTGGGAGGTTGAGAACCAGAAGCAGACACCTCAGTGGAAGACTCTCGACCATGCCCAGAAATACCACAGGCTCCTGAAGAAGATGGCCTGCCCGGTGGATGTCATTTCCGAGAAGTCTGATTTCAACGAGTATCCGTTCCTGATCGCCCCGGCATACCAGCTTCTGGACAGCGCCCTTGTCGACAGATGGACGAAATACGTAAAGAAGGGCGGCCACCTTGTCCTGACCTGCAGAACCGGACAGAAGGACCGGAACGGGGCCCTCTGGCAGGAACTTCTCTCCGCTCCGATATACGGACTGGCCGGGCTCAAGGGCCTGTTCTACGACCATCTGCCGCAGAATTATCACGGCAATATCGAGATGGACGGCAAGACCTGCAGATGGAACAACTGGGCCGATGTCCTGACACCTGCCCCGTCAACCGAGGTCTGGGCCGGCTATGCCGACCAGTTCTACAAGGGAAGCGCAGCCGTCACCCATCGCAGGCTGGGCAAGGGCACAGTGACCTTCATCGGAGCCGACACCGACGATGCCGCGCTTGAGGAAGATGTGCTCCGCAGGCTTTATTCCGAGGCCGGCGTGAAGGTGGAGAATCTCCCGGATGGCGTGATAAAGGAATGGAGGGACGGCTTCAGCATTGTCCTCAACTACCGTTCCGATGCCGTAAGCATTGACATCCCGGCCGATGCCGAAATCATTCTCGGAGGACGGGAACTGGGACCGGCGGGGGTAGTCATCTGGAAGTAGAGGCTGAACAGAACTGATTGCCGCATCTCCATTTGAAGGTGTGGCAATTATTCAGCAGCACCGTCATTCCGCCACTTTGCCGGAGTACAGCCCTCCTTCTCTCTGAATATCCTGGAGAAATGGCTGAGAGACAGGAAACCGGCCTGATCGGATACGTCCTGCACCTTCATGCCGGGATTATTCAGCATCAGACGCTTGGCTGACCCGATGCGCAAATCGGTAATCCAGTCCCGGAAATTCTTCTGGAATACGGTATTGATGTATTCAGACAGATAAGTGCGGTTCGTATAGAACTGCGCTGCCAATTCACTCAATGTAAGACCCGGCTTGCGGTAGCCCTCATCCTTAATCCAGATATCCATGCGCTGGGCTATGTCAGAAAAGTAAACCGGCACTGCCTTTCCGGCCCCGTCCGAAACCTCCGGGACTGTCTGGTTATCCAGGCCGGCATGCATCATGTCTTCATCCTCCCGGATTGCAGTCTCGACCTGCTCGTAAAAGAACAGATAATTCTTGTAGCAGCAGTACAGGTAAATGTAGAACGGCACGGCAGCCAATGTCCACAGGAAAACATATTCGTAAGGAAGGAATGTGAGCAGGGCACAGCTGACACCGAACCCTGCGGCCCAATAGGTGAATACCGAAAGCCAGCGGATATAGGCCCCGATATCGTCCGAATGAGTATTCTCGAACAGGCGGATTGCCCTCCTGTATGTGCGCAGCATGCGGATTGCCAGGAAAAGGCCATATATGACAAGGACTGCGGCAAGTACTCTTGTAGCCCAGACCCGCACATCTTCAGGCAAGAGCATCTCGGCTGCCGCCAATGCCGCATAGACCAGCCACAGAGTCAGATGAACCGCCGTCCGCCTCCTGGTGACAAAATTGTCAACGAGAAGTGTCATCAATGCAGAGCTGAAGAGCCAGTAGCACATGAAATATGTCGTCATATTGAGCAATATGGAGATATCCAATGCCTTAAGCCTTATGTCAAACAGGAGGTGAACAGCATTGCCGGCAGCAATTATAAGCAAAGCCGCTCCCATCATCCTGCGTGACATGAGGTAATTGGAAAAATCCTTTTTCTCGGGAACCCGCGCGAACAACATGTCAAACCCGAAAAACAGAAGCAGCGCCAAGGCAAAGCAAAGTGAGCAACTATATAATGACAACATCCTTTTTCAATTGATGTCGTAAAAATACAAAAAATTCCGTCAATTTTTCCTAAATTTGAAAACGATGAAGGCTTTGTCAAATTTTTTTGCAGCTGCGGCTGACCTGTACATTGACGGATTCAGGAAAATGACCTGGGGACGCCAGTTATGGTGGCTCATCCTGTTGAAGGTCATAATCCTCTTCCTTGTGCTCAGACTGTTCTTCTTCAGACCTGTCCTGGCCGGGAAGACTGAAGGGCAGAAAAGCGACTTCGTGGGGCAGCAGCTTATTGAGAAGGCCGAAAACCGGGCAGATGAAAACACTGAAAACTAAACAATAATGATTGACACAGCAATGTTGGGGTGGTCACGCGCACAATTTGCGCTGACTGCGTGCTACCATTGGGTATTCGTCCCCCTGACCCTCGGACTTGCCATCATAATGGCAGTGATGGAAACCATTTACGTGGTCAAAAAGGACGACTTCTGGAAACAGACGGCAAAATTCTGGATGAAATTATTCGGCATCAACTTCGCGGTAGGTATTGCCACAGGTCTCATCCTGGAATTTGAATTCGGAACCAACTGGAGCAATTATTCCTGGTTCGTTGGAGACATTTTCGGAGCGCCGCTCGCCATCGAGGGAATCATCGCCTTCTTCATCGAAGCCACCTTCGTCGCAGTGATGTACTTCGGATGGGACAAGGTCAGCAAGAGATTCCACCTCGCATCCACCTGGCTTACAGGCATCGGAGCCGCAATTTCCGCAATCTGGATTCTCGTGGCAAATTCCTGGATGCAGCATCCGGTGGGAATGGAATTCAATCCGGACACTGTCCGCAACGAGATGGTTGATTTCTGGGCCGTAGCCTTCAACCCGGTAGCAATCAGCAAGTTCTTCCACTCCTGGTTCAGCGGCTGGATGACAGGAGCCATCTTCGTGATCGGCGTGAGCTGCTGGTATCTGCTCAGGAAAAGGCACGTCCGCTTTGCCACTGCAAGCATAAAGACAGCGGCTCTGGTCGGCATTGTCGGAACAGTGGCTGTAATGTTCTCGGGTGACGGCTCCGGCATTCACGCAGCCAAATACCAGCCTATGAAACTCGCTGCAGCAGAGGGGCTTGAAGACGGAGGCCCGCGGGCGCCATTCTCCATTGTCCCAGGCCTGGAGATACCCGGAATGCTGTCGATTCTCGCCACACACGACATAAACGGCTATGTTCCGGGCATCAACGACCTCCTCAACGGCTATGTTCCGGGCATCAACGACCTCCTCAACGGCTATGTCGATGAGAACGGGGTGGAACATCTCTCCGCAGATGCCAAAATAAGCAAGGGAAAGGTGGCGCTGGCCGCATTCAAGTCCTACCGCACGCTCAAGGACAATGATCCCGAGGCTGCTGCAGAGGCAAGGAAGGTTCTAGAGGAGAATATTGACTGCTTCGGTTACGGCTACATTGAAAAGCCGGAAGACCTGATACCGAATGTGCCATTGGTTTACTGGTCATTCAGGATTATGGTGGGTCTCGGAGGCTTCCTGATGCTCCTTATGGTCCTCGTGCTCTTCTTCGGCTGGAAGGGAAAGCTCGAGAATATGAAATGGCTCCAATGGGTCGCCCTGCTTTCTATTCCGCTCGTCTATCTCGCCGGACAGGCCGGATGGATTGTGGCGGAAGCCGGACGCCAGCCATGGGCAATCGACGGCCTGCTTCCTGTAAGCGCGGCGGTTTCAAGCCTCAGCGCAGGTGCCGTCCAGACAACATTCTTCATTTTCATTGCCGTATTCACACTCTTCCTTGCGATAGAATTGAGAATTCTCTTCAAGGCAATCAAAAAGGGACCTGAAGCGGTGGACAACAATCAATAAGGAGGACCTGAGATGATTACATACGCATTTCTTCAGCAATACTGGTGGCTTATCATTTCCCTGCTGGGAGGACTTCTCGTATTCCTGCTTTTCGTGCAGGGAGGCAATGCCCTGATATTCACAGCCGGAAGATCGGAGGAGGACAAGCAGTTGATAGTCAATTCCACAGGACGCAAATGGGAGTTCACGTTCACTACCCTGGTCCTGTTCGGCGGAGCCTTCTTCGCATCCTTCCCGCTATTCTACAGCACGAGTTTCTCCGGAGCCTACTGGGTCTGGGTGCTGATTCTCATCACCTTCGTTTTCCAGGCCGTCTCGTACGAATTCCAGAACAAGGCCGGCAATATACTCGGGAAGACCGCATTCAGAGTATTCCTTACCATCAACGGCTGCCTTGCGCCGCTTCTGATCGGAACGGCGGTCGGCACATTCTTCACCGGCTCACAGTTCATCGTGGACAAGAATGCCGCGGCGGACGCCCTCGCCCCTGTCATCAGCACCTGGACGAGCGGCTGGCACGGACTTGAGGCCGCGACGAATCTGTTCAATCTGGGAATGGGGCTGACGGTCATGTGCCTGACAATGTGCCTGGGAGCCCTTTACCTCATCAACAATGTGGATGACGACAAGCTCGCAGGTACATTGAGGAAGAATCTCAGAATCACATTCGCCTGCTTCCTGATATTCCTGGTGATTGTGCTTGTCCAGCTTTTGACAATGGAAGGTTTCGCCGTTGCACCTGACGGGACAGTATGCATGGAAAAAGGCAAATATCTGCACAACTTCCTGCAGATGCCGGCCGTCCTGGCCATCTTCCTCGCCGGAGCAGTTCTGATTGTAACCGGTATAGTCCTCACCCTGGCGCGCAAGGGATTCCGCAGGGGAATATGGCTCGCAGCTCCGGGGACAGTCCTTGCAGTGATGGCTCTCTTCCTCACCGCAGGCCTGAACGGCACAGCCTACTATCCGTCCACAGCCGACCTCCAGAGTTCCCTGACCATCTCGAACAGCTGCTCAAGCGAGTTCACTCTCAGGACAATGTCGGTCGTGTCCCTGATTATTCCATTTGTCATCGCATACATTGCCTACGCCTGGTACAAGATTGACAGCAAGTCACTTACACGGGAGGAGCTCAATAACATGGATCATAAATACTAGACCGGAGGACTCCAGTCTGTCTGCAGTACCGGAAGCCGGATATTCTGGCGACCGGTACTGCAACAGTTTTGTGCAGATCACCTGCCTGCCGAGATGATACTCCGGGAAGCCTGCTGCTCCGGGAACGGAGTGGATCCGGCATCTGTAAAACGAAAGGGCCGGTGCTTTTCACAAAGAACCGGACCCCCTATATAAAACGAACTTAACAAATAGACATAAAAACCTTTTATTGTCTAAGTGCAAAGATATAACTATAAAACGTTATTACCAAATATTTCACGAAAAATTTTTAAGAAATTATACAATTTTCCTTATAAATCATTGATATCATGGACAAATTCGGATTATTTCGGGCCAAAGAGGGAGAGTCATAAAGGGGAGAGCAGACGTATTATGTTCATAATATTTGCAGAAATATAAAAAATTTATCATATTTGTTCAAACATATTTGGCAAAACTTATGAAACTTGACCACAATTCCTCAAAACCCCTGCACCAGCAGGCCGAGGAGATACTGAGGGGGATGATTCAGGAAGAAGAGTACCGCAACGGGAAGCTTCTTCCCAATGAGGTGGAACTGTCCAAGGACCTGAACATTTCGAGAAACACACTTCGGCAGGCCATCAACCGCCTTGTTTTCGAAGGGCTGCTGATCCGCAAGAAGGGATACGGCACCTGCGTTGCACCCCAGAATGTCATGAGCAATGCGCGCAACTGGATGAGTTTCACCCAGGAAATGGCGGCGATGGGAATGAAGGTGCAGAATTTCGAGCTGCATATCAGCTATAAGAACGCCCCGAAGGAAGCTGCGGAGATGTTCGACGTCCCGGAAGACAGGAAACTCCTCTGTCTTGAGAGACTGAGGGGCAAGCCGGAACTCCCGTTTGTATTCTTCATATCGTATTTCAACCCGGAGATTCCGATGTCGGTGTCAGAGGATATGAGCAAGCCCCTCTACGATATTCTCCTCAACAATTACGGCATAAAGGTGAAAACTTCCAAAGAGCGCATCTCCGCCAAGGGGGCAAGCGCTGAACTGGCCGGCAAGCTCGGCATATCTGAAGGCGACCCGATTCTCGTCAGGAAGCGCTTCGTCTATGACGTGAACAATGTCCCTATTGAATACAACATCGGCTATTACCGTGCCGACTCATTCTCATACACGATAGAGTGCACGAACGAATAGCATCACCACCTGAACAAACTTCCAGACTATGAACAACAACATAACCAAAGCCCTTCCCGTCCTCTTCGGCTTCTTCGTGATGGGATTCTGCGACGTGGTCGGAATCTCGACAAGCTACGTAAAACAGGATTTCAACCTCAGCGAGACCCTCGCGGGATTCATCCCGTCGATGGTATTCATCTGGTTCCTGCTTCTCTCCATCCCTGCCGCCATGGCAATGAACAAGGTAGGCAGGAAGACAATGGTACAGGCCAGCAACGTCATCACATTCATTGGAATGCTGCTGCCTTTCATCAGCTACAACTTCGTCACCTGCATGCTGGCCTTCGTGCTCCTCGGAGTGGGAAACACGATTCTCCAGGTATCGCTCAACCCGCTGCTTACCAACGTCGTGAAAGGAAATGCCCTCACGAGTTCGCTGACGGCAGGACAGGTGGTCAAGGCCATCTCCTCATTCTGCGGTCCGTTCATTGCGGCATTCGCGGCAGGTACCCTCGGAAACTGGAAGTTCCTCTTCCCGATTTTCGCGGCTGTGACATTGCTATCGGGCCTCTGGCTTCTCCTCACTCCCATCAGGGAAGAAGAACCGGACGCCGGGACATCCTCAGCCGGAGCTGTTTTCGGACTTCTGAAGGATCCGGAAATCCTCTTTCTCTTCCTGGGAATATTCTTCATTGTCGGGCTTGACGTCGGAGTCAACACCGTATCCCCGAAACTTCTGATTGAAAGGGCCGGATGGGCTGTGGAAAAGGCCGGCCTGGCATCCAGCGTCTATTTCATCTGCCGTACCGCAGGAGCGTTCGTCGGGTCCTTCCTCCTCGCAAGGGTCAATGACATCAAGTACTTCAGGTACAATATCACAGGAGCATCGGCAGTGCTGCTTCTCCTCTTCGTGATCAAGGGCACCGTCCCGATGCTCATTCTCATCGGGCTCATCGGATTCCTCTGCTCCAGTGTATTCTCCATCATCTACTCCGCCGCCCTCAAGGCAAGGCCTGAGAAAGCCAATGAAATCTCAGGCCTCCTGATTACCGGCGTTTCCGGCGGCGCCGTCATCCCGCCTCTGATGGGCGTTCTGGCCGACCTTACCGGAAGCCAGTCAGGTTCGCTCATCGTGATCGGCCTCTGCGTGCTGTATCTCGTATGGTGCGCTCTTGCATTGGGACGTAAAAAGGAAGCGTAAGGGCTACTCCCCCTTCGTCTTTATCATAATTGCGGAATTAAAACCTCGTTTTCTCACAAAAACGCGGTTTTAATTCCGCAATCTTAAATATTCGCAAAAATGAATTAATATCAGGAAGGCGGCCAGGAACTACTCCCCAGCCACCATTCTTGCTACATTCTCGATAAGGGAGGCACCGCTTGCCTGTGCACCCATCTGTACCGTGGAGCCGGGTCTTACGGCTGTGCCCCAGTAATAATTGCAGTACATCGACGGATAATAGGTTCTGTCAAGATTCCTGTCCAGGGCTTCGGCATTCTGAAGCAGTTTTTCCTTCACCGCCCGGGCGATGGACGCATCGGCGTCAGAGTCAAGCACAAAGTTCACGGCATAAGGCACGAAAACGGCCTTGAATATGCTCTGGTCCATGTTCTCGCCTTCACTTCTGAGAAGGCCGCTGTCAGTGGTCCTGTTGCCGGTAAGGCAATATTTGAGCACCTGCCCGGCCTTGCTCATATAAGAGCGCTCACCGGTAATGTGATAGAGGATCCTGGAAGCCTCGGCGAAGGTTCCCTGCGTGTAGGAAAGAGGCGGTTCCTCCACCCTGTCCTCATCAGGCATGTTATTGATATTGAAATCATAAAGAGCCTTGGCATTGTCAAGGTATTTCGCTTCATTGAACCTCCGGTAAAGAAGGGCGGCTACAAGGCAGGACGGCACATTGGTGCAGGCATTGAAATTCGTCTTGTCCTCTTCATGGTTGGTCCATGGGAGGCATACGCCCTTGTCGCACCGGGTCGAGCGGGTCCAGATGTAATTGTCATAGATATCCCTGGCAGTGGACGCATATTTATCCACCCCGGTAAACTCGGTCATTCTCAGGAGAGTAAGACATATCCAGGCCATGTCGTCCGTCCAGTCGTTGAAGAATCCGCCATACTCCCCCTCGCTCTCCCGGGAGTTGTTGTAATTGTTGGCGTCATTATCGTACCACTTCTCGATATAGCCGAGATATTTTTCCGCAAGGGCGGAATCCTCATCCTTTATCCTGGCGTAAGAATAAAGAAGAACATCGAGGGCATGGGCCTGCTGCCAGTAAATGTAAGTACTGCCGTGCTCAACGTCCCGCGGCGAAGACCAGAAGGTGCCGGTCGTCACATCGAGATAGTTCGTCACAAGAACATTTGTACAGGAGTCGGCCAATGCCGCCCAACGCTCGGACGCCGGGACAACCGGCTGATTGTCATCGCCTCCGGAAGGCTTGTTCCCTCCATTCCATTCCTCTACGCCGCCGTTTCCGCAGGAAGCCAGAGCGAGGGAGAATACAGTCAGAATTGTAAGAAATCTATGCATAGTGTTATGAAATTATCTTGAAACTGCAGGCTTGGAATCTGACCAGACGTCAGAAGGCTCCTCTCCCATCCTGAGGACAAGTTCGCCGCCATTGTAAACATCACTGCGATAAAGCCAGCACTGATCAAGAGGCTTGCCGTTGAAAGCAGCGGACTGTACATAATACGCCTTGTCCGAATTGTTCTCTGTCCTGATGGTAAACGTCCTGCCTCCGGCATTCATACGGCCCATCCTTATCCTGATCTCGTCGAACTGAGGACTTCCGATCTGATAGGTCGGCTCGCTGCAGGCTCCTCCCTGGACATCGAAAAGTCCCATCGCAGACAACACATACCACGAACCGAGCTGTCCCTGGTCCTCATCCTGGCCGTAGCCGTAGCCGTGCTCCCCGTCCGTACCGTAGAATTCATCGCAGATAAGCCTCGTCCATTTCTGGGTAAGACAAGGTTTGCCGGAGAAGTTGAAGAGCCACGGAATGTGTAGGCTAGGCTGATTGCCGTGATTGTAAGGGCTGCGAAGTCCGGAGAATGCATAGGCCACCTTTCCGCCGCCGAAAATGCTCTTGCGGGCCTCGGTGAAAATGCTGTCCAGCCTGTTGTTGAACGCTTCCCGGCCCATCCTTGCAATGAGAGAGTCAGGATTCTGAGGCACATAGTAGGTATATTGCATGGCATTTCCCTCCTGGAAACCCCTCCAGGACTCATACGGATCGAAGTTGTCAATCCAGCTTCCGTCCTTCAGTCTCGGACGGACAAGCTTGAGGTCATCGTCGAAAACCTTGGCCCAGCCGTCAGAGAGTTCCATAAGCAGCCTGTAGTCATCCTCCTTGCCAAGCTGCTTGGCCAGCTGAGCAGTGGCGTATGCGCTGAAACCGTACTCCATTGTATGCGATATGGAGAATGTCGCACCCTCCTCATTGGCCACAAAGCCCGGCTCATCCGTATATGGCACATAACCCTTCTCCACATACGGGCGGTTTTGACACACGCCGAACTTTAACTTCTAACGTACGGTGAATCAGAGGTTTGTACGATTGAGTAAGAGGTAAACTAGAATTTTTGCAATCTTTTCGCTTAAATAATAAGTAAACGAGCTTTGGATTCTACCAAGGCTCGTTTACTTGTCTCTCTCTATCAAGAAAATGGTTGTGTATCTAAATGCGATCATTGATTCTGAAAAACTATCTGAACACCATCACAAACTCAGTCCACTGCGCATCGCTTCTCACAAGATCCAACGTTCCGTTGTGCCCCCTCATGATCTGGCGCGAGAGACTGAGACCTATGCCAGAACCGTCACGCTTGGTGGTGAAGAACGGGATGAATATCTGCTCCTGAGCTTCAGGAGTTATAGGCGCGCCATCGTTCGCCACCTTGATTAGGATCTGCTCGCTGTTATCGATGCTGGCCGTGATGCTGACGTGTTTCGCTCCAGCCTGCACTGCGTTCTTGATCAGATTTATGAGTATGCGGCTGATCTGTGACTCGTCGGCATAGATAAGGATGTCTTCCGACTCCGCCCTGTAGCTGCAGCTTGCACCGACTGCTGCGCACTGTTCGTGAGTAAGGTCAATGACCTTGCGTGCCAGGTCATCCACCATCAAGCCCTTCTTTATCGGTTTTGCAACGCCGGCGAGTTCACGGTATGATTCCACAAACT